>Ga0209514_10001181_pt1 | contig 47513 bp, 45 predicted proteins | sample Subgrocontami58m_FD_187452 | JGI IMG/M metagenome (GOLD analysis project Ga0209514, IMG submission 187452) | Subsurface groundwater microbial communities from S. Glens Falls, New York, USA - GMW37 contaminated, 5.8 m (SPAdes) (version 3) | ecosystem: Environmental > Aquatic > Deep subsurface >... | reverse complement strand
GGCAACTGCTCGTGCGGCAGGGTGATGTTGAGCCCGACCGTCTCGGCCCCGGCTTCGAAGGCGCCGCGGTTCGCCGCCTCCATGATGCCCGGTCCGCCGCCGGTGACGATCGCGAGGCGCGGCTGGTCGCCGCTCTCGCGGGCGGCGCCGACGAGCCCGCCGAACTCGCGGGCGATCTGATAATAGCGCGAATTTTCGCGGGCGCGTTTCGCCGCCGCGAGCCGTCTGGCGAGGGTCGCGTCCTCGGGATTTGCCGTCGCCAGCGCCTGCGATTCGGCGAGGCGGCTTTCCGCTAAGGCGGGCTCGACGATGCGAGTCGAGCCGAAGACGACGATCGTATCGGTGACGCCATGGCGTCGCAGCAGCAGTTCGGCCTTGAGATATTCCAGATCCAGTCGGGGACCGCGGGCTTCGGCCGAGGCCAGGAAATGAACGTCCTCGTCGGCCTTGCGATAGGACGGACTGGAGAGGATCGCCTGCAGCCGCTTGGCGGCGGCGAGGTCAGGGATGTGCGGCGCGGGGAGTCCGGACGGAGCCCGCCCATCGGGCTCAGGTCGAGAATTTCGCTCTTCATCGCTCGCGCTCAATCATGCTCTCCTTGGCGCTTTTCTTTATTTCCGTATACGTCCGGCGTATATCACCCGCCGGACGCCGAAAGGCGAAGATTGATCGAGGAGCAGGGCGAGAGCGCATGGCCGGGCACAGTCAATTCAAGAATATCATGCACAAGAAGGGCAAGCAGGACGCGATTCGCTCCAAGCTGTTTTCGAAGCTCGCCCGAGAAATCACCGTCGCCGCCAAGATGGGCCTGCCCGACCCGAATATGAACGCGCGGCTGCGCGCCGCCGTTCTCGCCGCCCGGGCGGAGAATATGCCAAAGGACAATATCGAGCGCGCGATCAAGAAGGCCTCCGGCGCCGACGCCGAAAATTATGATGAGGTGCGCTATGAGGGTTACGCGCCCGGCGGCGTCGCGGTGATCATCGAGGCCCTGACCGACAATCGCAACCGCACGGCCGGCGAGGTGCGCTCCTATTTCACCAAGGCCGGCGGCGCGCTCGCCGAGACCGGCGCCGTGTCCTTCATGTTCGACCGCGTCGGCCTCGTCGAATTCGACAAGAAGGCGGCGACGGAAGATGGGATGATGGAGGCGGCGATCGACGCCGGCGCCGACGACGTCTCGACGACCGACGAGACGCATGAGGTGATCACGTCCGTCGAATCGCTGCGCGACGTCGCCAGGGCTCTCGAGGAGAAATTCGGCGAGCCGCGCAAGGCGGCGCTCATCTGGCGCCCGCAGAACACGATCAAGGTCGACGACGATTCCGGCGAGAAAATCCTCAAGCTCGTCGGCGCGCTCGAGGATAATGACGACGTGCAGAACGTCTACGCCAATTTCGAGGTTTCCGACGCGCTCGTCGCCAAGCTCTCGGGATAAGCCGGCGACGGGGCGATGACGCCGATCCGCGCCGGGGTGACAGATGCACAATAAGCGAGGCTATCACCACGGATCGCTCAAACAGGCGCTGATCGACGCCGCTCTTGAGATTCTCGCCGAAGGCGGACCATCGGCGCTAACGCTCACCGAGGCGGCGCGCCGCGCCGGCGTTTCGCCCGCCGCCCCTTACCGTCATTTCAGCGGACGCGACGCGCTGATGAGCGAGCTGGCGCGCCGCGGTTTCGAGACCTTTGGCGCACGAATTGAAACGGCATGGGACGAAGGCCGGCCCGACGCCAAGAGCGCGATGCGGGCGATGTGCGCCGCCTATCTCAAATTCGCGCGGGACGAACCGGGGCTTTACGCAGCCATGTTCGGGCAGGCGCAGACGCTTGCCGATCCGGGAGCGGGCGGCGCCGCCGACCATGCGCTCGAAATCCTTTGGCGGGCCGTGGTCGCCTGGCTGCAGCAGGCGGGCGCGCCGGCGCAAGGCGCGCGCTACGCGGCGCTGCAAATATGGTCGCTGGCGCACGGCGTCGCGATGCTGACCATCTCGGGCCATTTCGACCCCGTAAAAAGCGCGGATCCGGCGCTGGTGCTCGAGAGCGCCGCGCAAGGCGTCATGGAGAGCGCTGCGGCGCGCGCCAAAGCCACGCTGGCTTAATCTTTTGATAAAGCGCGACCGGGCGCCAAATTACGCGCGCGCTTTAATCCTTCGTTAACGTTAACGCCCTCAAATGACGGAAATCTTAATTGCGTGAGGGCTCCCGTGACGCAAGCGTCATCCCGACACATCCGCTTCAGAGGCAGGTCCTTTCCCGTCCTGACGCTGGAGCCTGAGCAGCCGATCGAGGGCTGGTTCGAGCAGCTCGATGCGTTGCTTGAGCAGTCGCCCGCCTTCTTCAGCCGGAAGTCGATCGTCATCGATCTCGCCAAACTGACGCTCGAGCGATCGCAACTCACCGAGCTCCTCGAAAATCTCGCCCGGCGCGGCATACGCGTCATGGGACTGTCGGGCGTCGACCCGTCATGGGCCTCCGACGATCTGCCGCCGATTCTGGCCGGCGGTCGCGCCACCCCGCAACCGCCGCCGGACGCCGGCGCAACGCGCGCCAAAGACGCAAATCCTGGAACGCTGACCCCAAGCGAAGAAGCAGCCTTCGAGGATATCGCCAACGCGCTCGGCGCCGGCGGCGCGCAGGCCGTCGATGTCAAGGCGTCCGAGCCGCCGGCTCCGCCCCCCGCGCCGCTGATCCTGCTGGAGCCGGTGCGCTCCGGGCAGTCGATTTATCACCCGGATGGCGACGTGACCGTGATCGGCTCCGTCGCGTCGGGCGCGGAAATCATGGCGGGCGGCTCCGTGCATATCTACGGAACGCTGCGCGGCCGCGCGATGGCCGGCGCCTATGGCGAAAAGCGCGCGCGAATTTTCTGCCGCAAGCTCGAAGCCGAGCTGCTCTCGGTTTGCGGCGTTTATCTGACCGCCGACGAGATATCGGCGAACGTTCAGAGCCAATCCATCCAGGCCTGGCTCGAAAACGAGACGGTCAAGATCGCGCGGCTCGATTAAGAGAGGACGAACAATGGCCAAGACTTTGGTGGTGACCTCCGGCAAAGGAGGCGTCGGAAAGACAACGTCAACCGCGGCTCTCGGGGCCGCGCTGGCCCAACAGGGTCACAAGGTCGCGGTCGTCGACTTCGATGTCGGCCTGCGCAACCTCGATCTCGTCATGGGCGCCGAGCGGCGAGTCGTCTTTGATCTCATCAACGTCGCCCAGGGCGACGCCAAGCTGCATCAGGCGCTCATCCGCGACAAGCGCTTGAGCAATCTCTATCTGCTGCCCGCGTCGCAGACGCGCGACAAGGACGCCTTGACCGAAGAGGGCGTGCAGCGCGTCATCGGCGAATTGCGCGAAAAATTCGACTGGATCGTCTGCGACAGTCCCGCCGGCATTGAACGCGGCGCGACGCTCGCGATGCGCTTCGCCGACGTCGCGGTGGTCGTCGCCAATCCGGAAGTCTCCTCGGTGCGCGATTCCGATCGCATCATCGGATTGCTCGACGCCAAGACCGAACGCGCCGAAAAGGGCGAACGCGTCGAGAAGCATCTGCTGCTGACGCGCTATGACGCGCAGCGCGCGGGCCGCGGCGAGATGCTCAGCGTCGACGACGTGCTCGAAATTCTCTCGATACCGCTGCTTGGAATCGTGCCGGAGAGCGAAGACGTTCTGCGCGCGTCGAACGTTGGCGCGCCCATCATTCTTCACAACGCCATGAGCCCCGCGGCGCGCGCCTATTCGGAAGCGGCGAAGAGGCTGTGCGGCGAAAAACTGCCGGTGAACATTCCCGCTGACAAGAGGGGACTTTTCGTTCGGCTCTTTGGTCGGAGGGCGGCATGAATATTTTCGGATTGTTCGGGCGACGCGGCGCAACCGCGCCGGTTGCGCGCGAGCGCCTGCAGATCCTTCTCGCGCATGAACGCAAATCCGCGCCCAATTCGGATCTCATCGCCGTGCTGCACAAGGAAGTCCTCATCGCGATCTCGAAGCACATCAACGTCGACCCCGAAAAGGTCATGGTGAAGATGCATCGCAAGGAAGACATGTCGCTGCTCGAAATCGACATCGAAATCGAGCCGGAGGCGACGCGCGAAACGACCGCGCCATTCGCAGATGACGCCGTGCTTGAAGATGATCTGAGCGGCAAGGCGGCCTAATTTCCCGACGCGAGACGCTTCCCGTTCGAACCGCTCCGGCGGCGCGGCTCGACGGCCGCTTCCGCGCCTGTCGACTACAAGCGCTTGACGGCGCCGCGCTGATTTTTTTTGGCGCGGCGCTTTCCCTTGCGCCAATGTTAATGCATATTACATTGGTGTCGGCCCCGCTTTGGCGGCGGCCGTTGACAAAACTGGAGCCCATCATGAGCTGCCATCGTTATTCTCGCATGTCGTCATCCGGAGAGGGCGGCTCGCCCTGGGGACGTTGCGGACGAATGTCCTGGAGGCCCTACGAGATCGCGGCGGTGATCCTTGGCTTTTTGATCTTCTGGCCGCTCGGCCTCGCCATGCTGGTCTGGAAGCTTTGGCAGCGCAGCCAGGGCTATGAAGGCGACTTCTTCGCCTTCGCCCAGGAGCAGGGCGCGCGGGTGAAGGAAGCCGTCAGCGGCGTCGCAAGAGAGGGATCGACCGCTTGGGGCGGCCCCTCCTTCATGCGCTCGACCGGCAATGTCGCCTTCGACGAATGGCGCGAAGGCGAACTCGCCCGTCTCGAGGAAGAGCGTCGCAAGGTCGCCGAAGCGGAGCGCGACTTCGCCGAGCATATCGACCAGCTGCGCCGCGCCCGCGACCGCGAGGAGTTCGAATCCTTCATGCGCGGCCGCAAGAACGGCGAGGGCAAAGGCGCGTAAGGCAGGCGCTGACCTGAACAGAAGAGGCGCAAATCGGCGATTTGTCCGATTTGCGCTTTGACGTTTTTGCGCCGGCTTCGCGGCCGCTTTTTCTCGCCTCGCTCGCGCGTTCTTAACGGGGAATGACGGACCGTTGGCGCGTCAGAAGGCCTCCTCTGACGAATCCGGTCTTGCCATTGTAGGAGACGTGGCACCAGCCGCTGCCGAGTCCATGCGGGCAGCCAAGGACGTCGACCTTTTCGCCGCCTGGAATGGTCTCGATGACCGACGAGAACATGCTCGCCCGCTTTTTCAGACTGGCGGCGTTGGTCGTCACGACCGGCGCGATGACGACCTCTGATCGCGAGGTCCCGAGCACAGGCGCATTCACCCATCCGGTCTTCGAACCATAACGGACCTGGCACCAGCTGTGAGTCCACCCCTCGTTGCAGCTCAACACCTCTACATCGGCGCCGGCCGGGATCTGACCGATTTTTTTCCACGACATTCCTGGTCCGGCGCGCAGCACGGCCGGACTTTGGGCGGGGGTCGCCTGGGCAATGTCCTGGACAAGAAAAGCGACGAGGCCGACCGTCGCTGCAATGAGCATGTTTCGCATGACTAAATCTCCCAAATGAACGACAACGGACTTCTGTCTTCTCACGTTGCGCCGACATATCAGGCGAGCGGATGGAGGGTTTTACTGAGATCGTTTAACGGGTCTTTCAGCAACGCTCCGACTCATTCGTTGTTCAAGAGACAAGAAAAAGCAAACCGCAGCGCTTGATGGTTTTTCAGTTGGGATAGACCTGAAGCTTTTCTAGAGGGGGTGCACAATATTTCCGAGATAGGAGGACGCAGCCACGCCCACAGCCGCAGCGTGTGTCTGCAACCTGACTGATCGGCTCAAAACGGATGTGAGCGCGCCACGTCTTGGCGAAAGACGAATTTAAGTTCGGACTCTACGTTGTCCGCCATGCACGTCTCCAACCCATACGAAGCGAGGGTCGGCGCCAGCAGAGGGAAGCGAAGGGGAGCGCAATTGGTTTAAGGAGCGGAACAAGGGCAAATCGGCAATGTCCGATTTACGCCATGAGCGCGCCATGACGATGACGTGTTGCGCCTTTTCCGTTATATGGAGCAAACGTCCTTCGTCCCAGACGCTTGGACTGAGCGTCATGCCCGAGCGTTTTCCCAATACTCAATTACGCTTGTGCCGAGGCGGGTCTTTCAAACGACCTTCCTTGCCATATACGTCAACAGAAAGATCTTCAGCTTCAATGCGCCAACCCACGCGTCCGTTCATAACGGCATATAAAGGTCGGTCTCCCAAATCTCGGATTTCCAATCCCTGGAAGATCAAAGAGGCTGAAAATGCTGCTGGGAGCATATCTCTTAGGGACCCGAGTCTTAGGGACCCGAGCGCTGCGGCGGCCGTCGAGGTCGAACGTGACGCCACATATTTGGCGGCTCTAGACGCGGCGGACGCGGTTTTCGGCGGCAGAGCGGCTGAACGTTCCCAAATACCGCCGGAGCCGAATGGCCCTCGGGGGCGCGTGCTCCCGAACCTGCTGGAAAACGACGTCATTAGCGATCCTCCGGCGAGAGGCGCATCAACTCGGACGCGTCGTGTGCGTCAGCCGGCCAAAGTTAAAGTTGCAGAGGCTGTTCCTGCGGAACCCAAAAAGGTGAAGCCGCAGCCAGCAGTGGCGACCCCGATTCCCACGGCGCCACGCGCGAAAGAACCGGAACCGGAAGCCATTCTCAAGACATCGTCGCGGGCGATCAGGACGATTCGAAGGAAATGGGTTTTGAAGACTGAACTCAAGGCCGGCGAAACATGGAAGCGGCGCTTGAGCAGATTTGCTCGCTGATCACGCTTCCCGCGCGACCGCGCTCATGCGCAGCGCGTCCCGTGCAGCTTGCGCGGGCGTGTGGATCGCCCGCCACAGTCCTCAAATATCTGAGCATTAACCACAATTCTCGACCCTGAATTAACGGCCTGGCGCCCATCCTCGCGGCATGGTCCGCCGCGCCCATCACTCGCTGCTCGTGCTGGCGCTCGTCGCGGCGACGCTTTCCGCTTGCTCGATCGGGCAGAAACCGCAGCGGCCGGCCTGGCGCACGCAGGCTGAAAACGCCTGTCTCGCCGAAAGACGCGTCAACCCTTCCGAATTCATCGCGCTCGCGCCCGAAGTCGACGGTCCGGGCATTTGCGGCCTCACCAGGCCGTTCAAGGTGACCGCGCTGCAGGGCGGCGCCGTCTCGTTCAATGCGACCGCCACCCTCGACTGCTCGATGGTCGCCGAGCTCGACGCCTGGCTCGCCGACGCCGTCCAGCCCGCCGCTCAGGCGCGCTTCGGACAGCAGGTGGTTCAGATCAATTCGATGGGCTCTTACGCCTGCCGCGGCATGAACAATCAGCGCGGCGCGCAGCTTTCTGAACATTCCTTCGGCAATGCGCTGGACATCGGCGGCTTCGTGCTCGCCGACGGCCGCGAGATCACGCTCGTGCGCGACTGGGGGCGCGGCGACGCGCAGACCCGCGCCTTTCTGATGGACGTGCATCGCGGTTCATGCGGCCATTTCTCGACGGTGCTGTCGCCGGGCTCCAACGCTTTCCACTACAACCATATGCACGTCGATCTGGCGATGCACGGCCGCTCGGGGCGCAGCATTTGCAAGCCTGAGCCGCAGGAGACTCTGCCGCCGCCCGATCCTTCGCCGCTCATCGCTCAGCAGCGCGCGCCGCCAGCGCCGGACGACGAAACCGACAATGACACGACGGGCAAGCCGCCGCTCGCGGCGTTCGAGGGGCCTGGCGTTGGCGCGCGCGACGGGTTTGGAGCCGTCGCTGGACCGGACGCCTATGCGCCGCCTCCACCGCCGCCGCTGCCGCCGCGCCGCGACGGCATCGGCCAGCTCATCGAAGACCAGGATCAGACGTCGAGCATCGGCCGGCGCCATAGATTATAAATCTTCCCGCGTCAGTCCTGTTCGTTTGGCTATCCTCGCCAACATTCGTGGCCCGATCTCCTCGCCATCGTGAAAAGCAAATATGAAATCGGGGAACCCACTTTTGGCATACGTCCGGTGAGAGCCGGCGGATCGCTTTTCCGTCCAACCTTTTCGTTCCAGCGCTGCACGAAGACGCTTCGCCTTTACGCTCGGCCATGGCGTCATGCGGCCGCGAAAGTGATATGAATCGGCTCAGTCGGGCGTTCGCCGTGTTCAATGCGGTCTGCGATGACGCGTAGGGCCAGCGCCTCCACCTGAGCGATGGCCGCCTCCCGGGTCGTGGCGTATTTCAACGCGCCGGGAATTTCCAGGATTTCGGCGATCCAACGGCCGTCCACCTCCTGCTCGGTCTCCACAGTCAGCTTCATCGCTTGCTCGCGCCCATATTCACCAGCCGCAGAACGAGCCACGCCGGGACGACGAAGACGGCGCCGGCGAGCACATAGCTGACAAGCTCCCGTACCGCGCCGAAGCCCAGGTGATAGATGCGGTCGAAGAAGGCTTGGACGCCGTGAAAAATGTCGATCGGCCGCAGTTCCAGCCACATCAGCAGGGCGCCCACGACCAGCGAAATGACGAGCAACCGCGCGAAAGTATTGAGCGGCGAGCCGCCGAGGAAATTTTCAAGCGTGTTATTCGACGCCATCTGGTTGGTTTCCTGTGATATTTTGTCGGAACTCGGCAGGAGCAGCACGTCGCGTGGGGCCTCCCGCCACTCCGGTCGCGGCTTGTCGAGATGCGGCCAGTTGGCGAAAGGGCCCTGATCAGCCATTGGGACGCTCCTGCGGATGCATCTTCCCTCTGGCCCTCACAGAGCGCCTCCGGGCGACGCCTCTTCGCGGAAGAGGCGCATTATGCGGCGCAGAAAGCGCTCGGTAAAGGAGAGCGCGCGCTCGAATTCCTCTTCGCTCGGCGCCATGTTCGGCCTTGCCGTGGGCGGGACGGGCGCGGCCTCGGCGCGCGCTTTGAGCGCGGCGTTCTCCTTGCGCAGGCGGTCGATCTCCGCCTCAAACGCGGCGCGCTCCTCGGCGCCGAGCCGACACGCCGTGACGCCGTCCTTCACCGAACAATAGGACAGGGCGCCGGTCTCTTTATTCAGCCGGACGTATCCGCCCTCGGCGGGGGTCAGCGTGAAGCGTTCGTTGTCGGGCGCGATGACCGGGGGCGGCGCTTCGGCGATCGCCGGCGCTCCGAAAGACACGGCAAGGACAATCGCGAGGAAGAGATGCGCGAGGAAGAGATGCGCGAAAAAGAGATGTTGTGCTCGGCCCATGGTCGCCGCTCTTAAGGGGAAGCTTGCTCGCACATGGGCGTTTGTCATTCCCGCGTCAATGGCGGTCGCGCGCATCGGCCGCGCTTGAATGGCGCGGCCGGCTCGATCATATAGCTGTAGCCGGAGCGCTTTACGGGCTCTGGCCGAAGAGGCGCCAACAGGGCTTCAACGACATGTCGCGTCCGCCGCTCAATTCGCCGTTCCTGCTCGGCTTCGATGAGATCGAACGGGCGCTCGACCGCGTCGCCCGCACCGCCTCCGACGGCTACCCGCCCTATAATATCGAGCGCATTCCGCGCGTCGAGAGCGCGCCGGAGCGGCTTCGGATCACCCTGGCCGTCGCGGGCTTCACCCGCGACCAGCTCGACGTCTCGCTCGAAGAAAATCAGCTCGTCATTCGCGGGCGCCAAACCGAGGAGCGAGAGCGCCATTTCCTGCATCGCGGCATCGCCGCGCGGCAGTTTCAGCGCGCCTTTCTCCTTGCCGAAGGGATGCAGGTGCTTGGCGCCGATCTCGTCAACGGGCTGCTCTCCATCGATCTGGCGCGGCCCGAGCCGGAGCGGGTGGTCAAGAAGATCGAAATCGCGGCCCGCGACTGAGCGCTTCCCGATCGCATGGAATCATGTGATCGATAAGGAATCGCTCAAAATCAAATGGTGGAGCAGGTTCTTATCGACGCCCAGGCGACAAATGTCGTCGCCGTCAACGCTTGCCGGCGCCATTTGCTTGAGAGCCTGCGCAGAAAGCCCTATCAGGAGTCATGTTCGAGCTTGCCGTCGCGCTTGTGTTGATAGTTATCAACGGGATTTTCTCGTTGTCCGAACTCGCCATCGTTTCGTCGCGCAAAGTGCGGCTGAAGACTTTGGCCGCCGACGGTCGCCGCGGCGCCGCGGCCGCCCTGGCGCTGGCGGAAGATCCGGGACGCTTCCTCTCCACCGTTCAGATCGGGATCACGCTCGTCGGAATCCTCGCGGGCGCCTTTTCCGGCGCCGCTCTTGGTCAGCGGCTCTCGCAAGAGTTGCGCGCCCTTGGTCTATCGGAACCTGCGGCGGATTGGATCGGCTATGGCGGCGTCATCGGCTTCATCACTTATCTTTCCGTCGTGATCGGCGAATTGCTGCCCAAGAACATCGCGCTGCGCCATGCGGAAGCCATCGCCTGCCGCATGGCGGCGCCGATGACGTTGCTTTCCACTCTGGGCACGCCGGTGGTTTGGCTGCTCGATGAGTCGACGAAGCTCATATTGCTGTTCGTCGGCCAGGCGAATGAGCTTCAGTCCTCGGTCACCGACGAGGAAATCAAGACCTTCGTCGCCGAGGCGCATTCCGCGGGGGCCATCGAGGCCGACGAACAGCAGATGATCGCTGGCGTGCTGCGGCTGGGCGACCGCGCCGCGCGCGCGTTGATGACCCCGCGCACGGAGGTTGACTGGCTCAATCTCGGCGAGCCGGAGAACCTTCTGCGCGAGAAGCTGATCGAGACGTCCCATGCGCGCCTGCCCGTCAGCCGGGGCGATATGGACGACATGATCGGCGTCCTGCTGATCCGAGACCTGCTTGGGCCCGCGCTACGCGGCGAGCCGCTCGACCTCGAAGCCCATGTTCGGTCGGCGCCGGTCGTGCCCGATTCGATCGACGCGCTCGACGCGCTGAATGTTTTGCGTGAAGCCGAGACGCCGATGGCGCTCGTGCACGACGAATATGGCCATTTCGAAGGCGTAGTGACGCCGGCGGACATTCTCGACGCCATCGCCGGCGCGTTCAGGTCCGACGAAGGACATGAGGAGCCCGAGGCGCTTCAGCGCGAAGACGGCAGCTGGCTGCTCGCCGGCTGGATGCCGGTCGACGAAATGGCCGAGCTCCTGCACGTTGCGCTCCCCGAGAACAGGAGCTTTGAAACGGTGGCCGGCCTTGTCCTCGACGGGCTCATTCGGTTTCCGACTCTCGGCGAAACGGTGGAGAAGCTCGGATGGCGCTTCGAGGTCATCGACCTCGACGGACGCCGTCTCGACAAGGTGCTCGCGTCCAAGCTCACCGCCGAGAGCCACAACGGCGCACAGCAGAGAAGCTAACGGATGAGTTGCGCTTGATTTGGGCCGGGCGGCGGGCGCGCCGGCGGCGCGCCTCTGTCGTGGGAGGGTTAGTGCAGGCTCACCATCTGGAGATGGTTTTCACGGGCGTTGCCGATGCAGCCTTCTTCGGAATCCGCAAGCACGATCGGGGCGCCATCCGCGCCGAAGAGCGCGAAGATCGTCAGCCCCGGCGCAATTTGCGGCGCCTGGGGGTAGAGCCGGTTGACGTCTTCCGAGCGCATCGGCCGCACATAAGCGATGAGGCCATCGCCAAGTTGCGCGAACTGCTCGGTGGTCAGCGGAGACTCTCTGGGTTCTGTCGCGGTGCTCTTCATCATGTCCATCTTGACCTCCATGGCGGTCCTTTCGTCCCCGCCGACGGCGCCCATAGTCGGGCGCGCCGTCTGAAATTAGATGTGTAGCCTTTGGAGATTTTGAAGGGGTCGCGGCTACAGGCCGAGCGCCAGCCGTGCAGGATCTTCGAGCAACTCTTTGACGCGCACCAGGAAAGTCACGGCTTCCTTCCCGTCGACGACACGGTGATCGTAAGAAAGCGCCAGATACATCATCGGCCGCGCTTCGATGTTGCCGTCGATGACCACAGGGCGCTCCTCGATCTTGTGCATGCCGAGAATGCCCGACTGCGGCGCATTCAGGATCGGCGTGGACATCAGCGAACCATAGACGCCGCCGTTGGAAATCGTGAAGGTGCCGCCCTGCAGATCGGCGATGTCGAGCGCGCCCTCGCGCGCCTTGCGGCCGAGTTCGGCGATGGTTTTTTCGATCTCGGCGAGCGACAGACGGTCGGCGTCGCGCACCACCGGCACGACGAGTCCCTTCTCCGTGCCGACGGCGACGCCGATGTGGCAGAAGCGCTTGTAGATAATGTCCGTCCCGTCGATCTCCGCATTGACGGCGGGGATCTCGTCCAGCGCCTGGCAACAGGCCTTCACGAAGAAGCCCATGAAGCCAAGCTTCACGCCGTGCCGCTTCTCGAACGCTTCCTTGTAGCGTTTGCGCAATTCGATGAGCGCCGACATGTCGACTTCATTGAACGTCGTCAGCATGGCGGCGGTGTTTTGCGCTTCTTTCAGCCGGCGCGCGATCGTTTGACGCAAGCGCGTCATCTTCACCCGCTCTTCGCGGCGGGCGTCTTCCTGCGGGATGGGAACGCGGGGCGCCGGCGCCTCGATTCGTGCTTCCTGCGCCGGAACCTCTTGGACGCGGCCTTCTTGCGCCGGCTGCGGGGTTGCCGCCTGACGCGCGGCGAATTGAACGACGTCCGATTTCAGCGCCTGACCGCGCTTGCCGCTGCCGGGAACCTGAGCGACGTCGATCCCCTGCTCGACGGCGATCTTGGCGGCGGAGGGCGCCGGCGGCATCGTCGTCGCGGCCGGCGCAGCCGTAGCCGAAGCGGATTTGGGCGCAGGCGCTGCGGGGGCCGGCGCCGGTTTAGGCGCGGGGCCTTTGCCCGCGGTGTCGCCGCTCTTCGCCGGCGCCGCGGCGCCCTCGGCGATCTGTCCGAGCAGCGCGCCAGGACCGACGGTTTCGCCCTCCTTGGCGACGATCTCGGCGAGCACGCCGGCGGCGGGGGCGTTGACTTCGAGCGTGACTTTGTCGGTTTCAAGCTCGGCGAGCGCCTCGTCCGCGCGCACCGCGTCGCCCGCCTTCTTGAACCAGCGGCCGATTGTCGCTTCCGTCACCGATTCGCCTAAGGTCGGCACGCGTATTTCAGCCATCGGCTCTCTCTTCGCTCGCGTCGCGTCTCAAGGCGCGAACGCTTCCTCCAGGAACAATTTCAGCTGTGCGAGGTGCCGGGACATGGTGCCCGTGGCCGTCGACGCCGAGGCTGTGCGTCCAATGTAGCGGGCGCGTTTCGACTTGCCGCCGATCTGCGTCAGCACCCATTCGAGATAGGAGTCGACGAAGGACCAGGCGCCCATGTTCTTGGGCTCTTCCTGACACCACACGACGTCGGCGTTCTTGAAGCGCCCGAGCGCCGCGACGAGGCCCTTGAGCGGAAAAGGATAGAGCTGCTCGACCCGCAGCAGATACACGTCGTCGACGCCGCGTTTCTCGCGTTCGTCTAGAAGATCGTAATAGACCTTGCCCGAACACAAAATGACGCGGCGAATCTTCTCGTCGGCCTGAAGAACGAAGGTCTCGTTCGGCGACGTTTCGGCGTCGTCGAGGAGCAGCCGCTGGAAGCTTGAGGCCATGCCCATTTCGCCGAGCCGCGAGACGGCGCGCTTATGGCGCAGCAGCGATTTCGGGGTCATCAGAACCAGCGGCTTGCGGAAGCTTCTGTGCAACTGACGGCGAAGGATATGGAAGTAGTTCGCGGGCGTCGTGCAATTGGCCACCTGCATATTGTCTTCGGCGCACAGCTGCAGATAGCGCTCGAGCCGCGCGGAGGAATGTTCCGGACCCTGGCCTTCGTAGCCATGCGGCAAGAGGCAGACGAGTCCCGACATGCGCAGCCACTTACGCTCGGCCGATGAAATGAACTGGTCGAAGACGACCTGCGCGCCATTGGCGAAATCGCCGAATTGCGCCTCCCACAACACCAGCGCGTCCGGTTCGGCCAACGAATACCCATATTCGAAGCCGAGCACCGCCTCTTCGGAAAGCATCGAGTTGACGACTTCGTAGCGGCCCTGGCCTTCGGCGATGTGATTGAAGGGCAGATAACGCGCCTCGTTCTCCTGATCGATGAGCACGCTGTGACGTTGCGAAAAGGTGCCACGCTCGCTGTCCTGCCCGGAGAGCCGCACATTGTAGCCCTCATAGAGCAGCGAACTGATCGCCAGCGCTTCGGCCGTCGCCCAGTCGATCGGCCCGCCATGTTCGATGGCCGCCTTTCGATTGTCGAGAAAACGCTGGATCGTGCGGTGGGCGTGAAAATCGGGCGGCGTCGACGTGATCTCGGCGCCGATGTGCTGCAGCGTCTCGAGCGCCACGCCGGTCTGTCCGCGACGCTCGTTCTCCGAGAGTTGCCAGCCCGATTTTTTTCCCGCCCAGCGGCCGTCGAGCCAATCCGCCTTGTTGGGCTTGTAGCTCTGGCCCGCTTCGAACTCTTCGTTAAGCCGCGTGCGCCAGTCTTCCTTCATGCGATCGACGTCTTCGCGAGTCGTCACGCCTTCCGCGATCAGACGGTCCGCATAGATATCGAGCGCCGTGCGGTGCGCCCGGATTTTCTTATACATCAGCGGCTGGGTGAATCCCGGCTCGTCGCCCTCATTATGGCCGAAGCGGCGATAGCACCACATGTCGATGACGACGGGTTTTTGGAACTGCTGACGAAATTCGGCGGCGACGCGAGCGGCGAAGACGACGGCCTCCGGGTCATCGCCATTCACATGAAGAATCGGCGCCTCGACCATCTTCGCGACGTCGGACGGATAGGGTGAGGACCGCGAGTAGCGGGGGTAGGTGGTGAAGCCGATCTGATTGTTGATGATGAAGTGGATTGAGCCGCCGGTGCGATGCCCCTTCAATCCGGAAAGGCCGAAACATTCCGCCACGACGCCCTGGCCGGCGAAGGCCGCGTCGCCGTGGATGAGGAGCGGCATCACCGCGCGGCGGTTGCCGTCGGCGCAATGATGCTGATCCTGCTTCGCGCGCACTTTGCCGAGCACGACCGGATCGACGATCTCGAGATGCGACGGATTGGCGGTGAGCGAGAGATGCACCTTGTTGTCGTCGAACACGCGATCCGATGACGCGCCGAGGTGATATTTGACGTCGCCGGAGCCTTCGACTTCATCCGGCAGGAAGGAGCCGCCCTTGAATTCGTGAAACAGCGCCCGATGCGGCTTCGCCATCACCTGCGAAAGCAAGTTGAGACGGCCGCGGTGCGCCATGCCGAGAACGATTTCCTGGACGCCGAGCGCGCCGCCGCGCTTGATGATCTGCTCCAGCGCCGGAACAATGGACTCGGCGCCGTCGAGGCCGAAACGCTTGGTGCCGGTGTATTTGACGTCGAGGAACTTCTCGAAACCTTCCGCCTCGACGAGCTTGTTCAGGATCGCGCGCTTGCCTTCCGGCGTGAAGACGATCTCCTTCTTCGGCCCTTCGATGCGCGCCTGCAGCCAGGCCTTCTCCTCCGGATTGGAGATATGCATGAATTCGAAGCCGATCGTCCCGCAATAGGTGCGGCGCAGGATCGTCACCATCTCGAAGAGAGTGGCGTAGCGCATGCCCAACACGCCATCGAGGAAGATTTTGCGCTCGTAGTCCTCGTCGGTGAACCCGTAGGTCTGCGGATTGAGCTCGCCGTGATCGTAGCGCTGCTCCAATCCGAGCGGATCGAGATTGGCGTGCAGATGGCCGCGCATGCGATAGGCGCGGATCATCATCAGGGCGCGGACGGAGTCGCGCGTCGCCCGCAACACGTCCTCGCCGCCGGGCGTCGGCGCGGCGACGGGAACGACTGGCGTTTTAACAGGCGCCGGCGCCTCGCCGATGATCGCGCTCACCCATTCGCCGTTAGGCTGAGGCCAGTCGCGCCGCGCCCAGCTCGGACCCTGGGCGACGGCCTTCTCCTGCGCTCGCAGGCCCATCTCAGCGAAGAAATTGCGCCAGTCGGCGCTGACCGAGGAGGGATCGGCCTCATAGGCCGCAAGCAGGCTTTCCAGATAGGCGGCGTTCGCGCCCTGCAGAAAGGATGTCGACGCGAGAAAGTCATTTTGCGGCGAGCGCGCGCCCGCCGGCGCGGCGGGTCCGGCGCCGCCATTGGTTTCAAAACGCGCCATCTCAATCTTTCCCAAAAGCGCCGGCGCTCAAGGCCGCCGACGACTTTCGAAGCGATGAGCGGGCCAGCGCTAGCCCTTCAGCGCTTCGACCAAGGTCTTTCCCAGCCTTGCAGGCGAGGGCGACACTTTGATGCCCGCCGACTCCATGGCTGCGATTTTACTTTCGGCGTCGCCTTTGCCGCCCGAGACGATCGCGCCGGCGTGGCCCATGCGGCGGCCGGGAGGCGCGGTGCGGCCCGCGATGAATCCGACCACCGGCTTCTTGCGGCCGCGCTTAGCTTCGTCTTTCAAGAATTGGGCCGCGTCTTCCTCCGCCGCCCCGCCGATCTCGCCGATCATAATGATGGACTTAGTTGCCTCGTCCGCGAGAAACAACTCCAGCACTTCAATAAAATCCGTGCCTTTGACGGGATCGCCGCCGATGCCGACGGCTGTCGTCTGACCTAAGCCTTCGCGCGTCGTCTGGAACACCGCCTCATAGGTGAGCGTGCCGGAGCGCGACACGACGCCGACCGAGCCGGGTGAGAAAATATTGCCGGGCATGATGCCGATCTTGCTCTCGCCGGCGGTGACGACGCCCGGGCAGTTGGGGCCGATGAGCCGGGACTTCGAGCCGCAGAGCGCGCGCTTGACGCGGATCATGTCCTGAACCGGGACGCCCTCGGTGATGCAGACGATCAGCGGGATCTCCGCCTCGATCGCCTCGCAGATGGCGTCGGCGGCGCCCGGCGGGGGCACATAGACCACGGAGGCGTCGGCGCCGGTCTTTGCGCGCGCCTCGAGAACCGTGTCGAAAACCGGAAGATCGAGATGGATCGAGCCGCCTTTGCCGGGGGAGACGCCGCCGACCATTTTGGTCCCGTAGTCGAGGGCCTGGACGGAGTGGAAGGTGGCGGTTTTGCCGGTGAAGCCTTGAGTGATGACTTTGGTGTTCTTGTCGATCAGCACGGACATGAAGCGCAAATCCCGAAAGCAAGCGAAAACGGCGCGCGCGCCTTTGAATGAAGCGAAAAACCGGAGCCGCCGCCCGTCGTCGCCCGCGCGGAACCTATTGACAAAAGCTCAGCCGCACAAGGCGGCGTACGCCCCTGCGACAGGGGGCCGCGATGAAGGAAAACAGGAAGTAGCTAACGCTCGGGAAAACATCCGATCTCAGGAGACATTATAATTCAATTTGGTTAAGCGATTCGGCCTACTTCTTGGGGGCGAGCAATGAGAATTTTTATTCCGCCAATATACATTAGCGATGAAGAAGGATTTGGTCAGAACGATTTATTTGGGCGTAAGCAAATTGGCGACGGACTAACCAGCCTTCTATCTAAGATCACCGATCCAATGGTGATTGCTGTCGACGGGCAATGGGGAAGCGGAAAGACGACTTTTCTTCGAATGTGGGCAGGCGAACTGCGGAAGGCAGGTTTTCCTGTCGTGTTCTTCGACTCGTTCGAACATGATTATTTGCCGGACGCCTTCACAGCAATCGCCGGCCAGATTGTGTCAATCGTTGAAGATAAGGAGAAGTCCGGCGAGCCGAAGGCAAAGGAATTCCTGAAAAAGGCAACTGGAGTGGGAAGGATCATTTTCCGAGGTGCGCTTAAAATAGGTACAAAAGCGGCGACGCTCGGCGTTCTGACGTCAGATGATGTAGAGGGAGTAGCAACCGACATCTCCAAAGAGATCGCGAAGGACCTAGGGGAGTGGGAGGATAAATACCTTGGCGAGCTTCTAACAAAACAGCGGGAGGAACTCGCGCTTATAGATAGTTTTAAAAAGGCTCTTCAAGAACTACCTAGCCTGCTGAGCACCACTGAAAACGAAAATGGCGAGAGGCCATTGATATTTATCATAGATGAATTGGATAGGTGCAGGCCAAATTTTGCGCTTGAGATACTTGAAAGGATTAAGCATTTCTTCTCTGTGCAAAACATACATTTTGTTCTAGGGTTATCTATAGAGCAAATGTCTGAATCTGTCAAATTAATGTACGGAGCTGGAATTGATGCCAAAACTTATCTAGAAAAATTTATTCAAATAAGAGTAAATATTGGTATTAAGAAGGATTACAATGCTGATTATATTTCTAAGAGATACATAAATTATCTAATTACTCAACACGAACTTCCTAATTCGTTCCGTGAAAAAATAAACTATTATCGAGAAATAACTACGCTTATTGCGGAAGAGAGGCAATTAAGTCTTAGAACTTTAGAGCAAATTACGTCACGATGGGTGCTCGCTGTCTCGGCTGCCCCCGAATTCCCAGGCGTTCTCGACATGCTGGTGGTGGGCTTGTCAATTATTTTTTTAACTGAACCGCAGTTGTATATGGCTTTAAGGCGGGGGGTGCCAGCTTATTCTGAAGTATCAAGTGCGTTATGCTTGAATAATGAAGTCGAATCATCGTTGATTGAGAGGACTAGAAACGTTTGGAAATATGCGCTTCGTCAGCAGCTTGCTGAAGAGCCAATAAGAGCTATTGAAAGAAGCCTTTTTAACTATTCGTTGGATAGGAATACAATTATACCTACAATTGTAGAAAACGTTATGGAAACTTATGCAATTTCATAATATGCCCCAAAAACCTGCGGTCGCGCTCCGGTTTTCCTGTTGAAAATATCTTCGTTCAGCCACTGGCAGCGTATCGCGCGCGTCGCGTTCTCGCCGTCTGTTTTGGCGCCGCGAGTCTTTACGTTGGATGAACCAAAACAAAAAGCCGGCGGTCGCCCGCCGGCTTTTTTGTCGAAAGGCGTCCGCTCAGTGCTGTGCGGCGCCGAGGCTCGACACGTCGACCTTTACGCCCGGCCCCTGGGTGGAGCTGAGCGCGACGCGCTGAATGTAGGTGCCCTTGGCGCCCTGCGGCTTCGCCTTGGCCACGGCGTCGACGAAGGCCTTGATGTTCTCGACGAGCTTGCCGTCGTCGAAAGAGGCCTTGCCGATCGTCCCCTGCACGATGCCGGCCTTCTCGACGCGAAACTCGACCGCGCCGCCCTTACTGGCCTTCACCGCGCCGGCGACGTCCATTGTCACCGTGCCGACCTTCGGGTTCGGCATCAGCCCGCGCGGGCCGAGCACCTTGCCGAGCCGGCCGACGAGCGGCATCATGTCCGGCGTGGCGATGCAGCGGTCGAAATCGATCGTTCCGCCCTGCACCGTCGCGACCAGATCCTCCGCGCCGATGACGTCGGCGCCCGCCGCCTTGGCTTCGGCCGCCTTGGCGCCGCGCGCGAAGACCGCGACGCGCAGAACGCGGCCGGTGCCGTTCGGCAGATTGACGACGCCGCGCACCATCTGGTCGGCGTGTTTGGGATCGACGCCGAGATTCATGGCGATCTCGACGGATTCGTCGAATTTCGCCTTGGCCCGCTCGCGCACGAGCTTCACCGCCTCGTCAATCGCATAGAGCTTCGTGCGTTCGATGCCCTCGCGGGACTTGGCAATCCGTTTTCCGATGTGCGCCATGATCTTACTCCACCACCTCGAGGCCCATCGCGCGGGCGGAGCCGGCGATCATCGACATCGCGGATTCGATCGAGGCGCAGTTGAGATCGACGATCTTCTTTTCCGCGATGTCGCGGATCTGCGCCTGTGTGATCTTTCCGACGACGTTGCGGCCCGGCAATTTGGAGCCGGAGGCCGGCTTCTTGCCGATCTTGAGGCCCACGGCCTTCTTGAGGAAGAAGCTGACCGGCGGCTGCTTCATCTCGAAGGTGAAGGAGCGGTCCTGATAGGCGGTGATGACGACCGGGATCGGCGTCCCCTTCTCGATCTGTCCCGTCTTGGCGTTGAACGCCTTGCAGAACTCCATGATGTTGAGGCCGCGCTGGCCGAGCGCGGGACCGATCGGCGGCGACGGATTGGCCGCGCCGGCCGGCACTTGCAGTTTGATATAGCCGGCGATTTTCTTCGCCATTTGTTTTCTCCAACGATTGGCGCCCGCCGCGATTTTTCACGCGTCGGCGCCGGTTGCAGTTCGTGGTCCGGTCTGGAGCTCCCCGATGGCGTCAGGGCAGACCCGCCACGTATGATCTCCTCAGGCGGCGGGACCGCCCGAGGATTGGCGGTTCTTAGGGGAAGGCGGGCGGGAGGGCAAGAGCCAACCCCGCGCCGGTCTTTTGCGAAAATCGCCCCTACCTACGGAGTCTCGTTATTTCGCGGAAGACGAACGAATGCCGTCTGTTCGCCGCAAGACGGAACGACTGTCGGGAGGGCGAAGCGCGTGAGCATGAACATCGAGCCCGTTGTGATCATCACGGGCGCGTCGCGCGGCATCGGGCGGCGCCTGGCGCTGGACTGCGCCCGATACGGATTGGCGGTGGTGGTCAACTATCGATCGGACGAGACGGCGGCGGCGGACGTGGTCGAAGAGATCCGCAGCGCGGACGGGCTTGCCTGCGCGGTCCGGGCGGATGTGAGCGACGAACACGAGGCGGGGCGGCTGGTTGACGCGTGCATCGCCCAATTCGGCCGCTTGGGTTGCGTCATCAATAATGCGGGCGCGGGCGTCATTCGAACGATCGACGCGTTGGACGGGGCCGCCTTCCGGCAGACATTGAACGCCAATCTCCTTTCGGCGTTCTATGTGTCGCGGGCGGCCATTCCCCATCTCAAGCAAAAAGGCGGGCGGCTCATCTTCATGTCATCCGGGGCGGCCCACATCGGCGGCAGGGTTTCCGCCGCCTATGCGGCGTCCAAGGCGGGCATGGAGGGGCTGATGCGCTATTACGCCCTCTATCTGCGCGACAATCGCATCACCGCGAACGCCATTGCGCCGCTGCTGATCGAGACCGACATGCTGGCTGGAATGGACCTGCCGCCGCCATCCGATCTGCCGCTAGGACGGATGGGACGTCCCGACGAAATCTGGCCGGCCGTGCGCATGATCATCGAAACGGAATATCTGACGGGACAGACGATCCATCTCAACGCCGGGCGGTATATGACGTAACGCGCAGAAGCGTGAGGCGATGTCTTGCTTTTGGCGCCGGGCGATTGCGTCGCCCTCCGTTGTGAGCCTCAATGCCCCTCGGGCGTGAGGCCGACGTGCTCTTCGAGCCTGCGCAGGCGCTCCTCGAATTCGGTCAGCAGAACGCCGTGGCCGATTTGCGAGGAATGATATTCCATCACCGAGCGGCGCAAACCGGAAATCTGGTCGCTCAAGCGCTTCTCTTGCTCCTTGATCTGCTTTTCCAGATTCATCATGTCCGAGGCCACGTCGGCGCGCAGCGAATGAATCTCAGAGCGAAGCTCCGAGCGGAGGTCAGCGACGTCGCTCTTCGTCGCCATCTCTTCGCGAAGGCCGTCCACGTTCGCGTCGATCTTGCGCAGCAGCGCCAGCGTTAAATTTTCGGGCTCGTCGCTCATCGCGGCTCCGATCGACTGCAGAACTACGCCGACGCAACATAGCGCCGCATTGCGCCTTTGTCTTTGGCTTCCCACCTCCATCGAGGAAAGGAAGTCTTCATGTCGGATTACGCAAAGCGCCTCGCCTTCATGGCCGCCGGACTCGCGGCGATGATCTTCTCCAATTTATACATGGGAGAGACGCTGCTCGGCTGGGCTGGCCTGCTTGCTGGGATCGGGTTCTATTATTACGGATGGCGCGGCGTTTGCCCGGCGTGCCGAGCTCAGCGATGCGCCGTGGCGCCCCCTGAGCGGAAAGATGCGCCCGCGGACGGCGGCGCCAAGGGAGAAAGCGGGCCGGATAGATCGCCCGCGCGTTAGGCCTTAAACCTTCTCGACCTGGGCGAACTCCAGCTCGACCGGCGTCGGCCGGCCGAAGATCGACACGGCGACCTTGAGGCGCGAACGCGCCTCGTCGATCTCCTCGACGAGGCCGTTGAAGGAGGCGAAAGGCCCGTCGGCGACGCGCACCGTCTCGCCCACCTCGAACATGATCGTCGGCTTTGGCCGCTCGACGCCATCGGCGACCTGGCCCTTGATGCGCAGCGCCTCTTCCTCGCTGATCGGCATCGGCTTGTTGTCGGCGCCGAGAAAGCCCGTGACCTTCGGCGTATTCTTGATGAGCGAGAAGACCTGATCGGAGAGTTCGCATTTCACCAGCACATAGCCGGGAAAGAATTTGCGCTCGGCCGAGACCTTGCGTCCGCGCCGCACTTCCATGACCTGTTCGGTCGGGACCAGAATCTCTTCGAATTGGTCAGCGAGTCCGCGCTGCGCCGCGCCCTCGCGGATCGCTTCGGCGACCTTCTTTTCGAAGTTCGAATAGGCGTGAACGATGTACCAGCGCATGCTCATAGCGGCGCGACAAGCTCCAATGAATTAATGCCCGACGCCCAGCATCAGGCCGACGCCGAAACGCAGCGCGTAATCGACGATGACGAAAAACAGGCTGGCGAATAGCACCATCAGGATGACGAGGCCGGTCGTGATGAGCGTCTCGCGCCGCGAAGGCCAGGTGACCTTGCCCGCCTCGGCGCGGACTTCCTGTAGGAACTGAAACGGATTGACCATTCGGCTACCGGGCTGTGCGAGGGCGTGCGATCTGCCCCTCTGACTCGCGTCGCGAATGACTCGCGCCGCAAAACGATCGCGGCGCGGGACCTGCCGGCCGCGCGCCACGAATTCCAGCGCTTATAGCCGCTCGGCGCCACGCCGCCAAGCGGAAAAACGCTTGGGCGCGACGATCGAGCCGAAGGGGTCACGCGCTGACCCGGGCGAGCGACGCCAGCTCCGGCGGCAGCAGGTCCTGCTCTTCCGGCGTGATCGCGGCGACCTTCCCCGCGAGATCGGGGCCAAGCCGCGCCATCGCCTCCTTCAGATTGGGAGGATCGTAGCGGGCGTTCGCGGCACCATAGATGTTGCAGCTCCGGCCGAGCTTGGCGAGCACGCTCCAATGGATCTTTTCGTTGACCTGCTCCTCCCCGGGGTCCCCGCCGGCGCTGACAAGACTATTCGCCGGCGCGCCGGCCGGAAAGATCTCTCGCGCGCGCGGAAAATTCCTGTCGATGGGAAACTTCTCGGCCGAATCAGGAATGTCGCCGTCGATATTGGGCTGCAGCGCCCGTCGAATTGCGGCCGCGTCGAAGGAGAGCCCCGTCAGCGCCTGCGTGCGCGCGATCATCCAGATCAGCGCAATGTCGGAAAGCCCCGATTCCGGATAGCCGCCGCCCACGTTGCAATGAACGCCCGGAAACCAGTTCTGCTCGATGTTCGCGGGATGCGGCGCCCCCTTCTTCACCGTCCAGAAGGTTGGCGTAAACGGACGCCGGCGCTCGTCGACGCCGATTGCGTGCAATGCGTGGTCAACATGCGCCCCGAGCTGCGTGTCCTCGAACCCGCCGAACACCATCAGCGTGACATAGCGGCCGAGCGGGGCGAGTCCGCTGAACCCGGCCGGCACCCCATAGGAGCCGACAGTGTCGAACACGCCGAGCAGCTTGATGCGGTTGTTCGCCTGAATGTCGGGACCGCTCGGCGGCGCGCCCGACCGGGAGGCCTTTTTCGCGCTCTTGTTGGCGCGTGCGATGCCGAAGATGCTTTTGTCTCTGGTCTTCCGGACGCCGCAGTCGCCGATCAGGCCAGCCAAGGCGCGGGCGGCATAGGCGCCGCGCGAAAATCCATAAATGTATAGCTCCTGATCGTCCCGATAATTGTCGACGACCCAATTATAGGCGTCCTGCACGATGGTTCGCAGGCCGAGGCCCGCGGCGCCGCCGACGATCTTGAATCCTTCGGCGCCGACGCCGGAAAAGTAGCGGACATTCTGTTCGACGCCGTCCGCGCCTTTCGGAGGGATGAGCTTTTCGGCGACTTTCTCGTCCCAGGACTTCTTGCAGATACTGGTGAAATCGCGCGGCGTATTCCATGTGCCGTCGAGCAAGACAATATTGCGAATCATTTTTCCCTCCAGCAACTTGGGAAGCTTAAGCAACTGCGGACAAAAGAGCGTCAGGGCGCTTTGCGATGCTGACGCGGTTTGGCGGCGCCGGCAAGCGAAGAGGAAATATTTGCCCAAGAAGGGCGCTCGCCGCTATGAGAAGCCAAACTTCAGCCAAGCATTGGAGAAACGGATGCGCGCAGGTTTGCTTTTCTTGGCCGCATTTGTCGCGGCTGGCCTCGCCGGCTGCAACGCCGCGCGCCAACCGCAGATCGTTTCTCCCGGACCAGCGGGCCCGCCGCCGGCGCGGATGAGCGAAGCGCCTCCGCCGGACGCCCCAGGCTGCGCCGGCGCCGTGGCGCGCTATCGCTCCGTCAGCGACAATGATCTCGCGATGGGGCACGTCAACAGGAGCGTCCACGCCCAGATCTCGGATGAGATCAGCGAGGCGGCGTCAGCCTGCTCCAATGGCCAGGACGGCCGCGCGCTGTCGCTGCTGCGCGCCTCGAAATCGCGTCACGGCTATCCAGGCTAAAGTGCGCATGCCTGCGACATCAGCTTGGAAGCGATCCAGACTAGATTGATTGACCTCATGTTTCGGCGTTCTTACTTTCGGGGTGGACGCGGCGGACCCTCGGCGCTCATCGAACTCGGGAGATGCGGTTTTTGAAGCGCGACCATTTTGTGGGGGTCCTCGTGGCCTCGGTCTTGGGCATTTCCGCCGCCGCTGCGGCTGAGAACGCCTTCACGCTCACGATCAAGGATCACCGCTTCGAACCGGCCGAACTTCGCGTTCCAGCCAATCAGCCGGCGACGCTGACCGTGAAGAATCTCGACGCCACGCCCGAAGAGTTTGAAAGCAAGAGCCTGCGGATCGAGAAGGTGATCCCCGGCAATAGCGAGGCGACCTTCACGCTTCGGCCGCTGAAAGCCGGCCGCTACAAATTCGTCGGCGAGTTCCACGAGGACGCGGCCAAGGGCGAGGTCATCGCGGAATAGCCATGCTCGGCGCGCTCATCATCGTCTTTCGCGAGGCCATCGAGGCCGGCCTCATCGTTGGCATCGTTCTCGCCGTGACGCGCGGCGTCGCCGGATCGCGCGGCTTCGTCGCCGCCGGCGTCGGAATCGGCGCGCTGGGCGCGATTATCGTCGCCGCCTTCGCCGATCGACTCTCGCAAGCCTTCGCCGGCAGTGGCCAGGAACTCTTTAACGCCGCCATCCTCGCGGTCGCGGTCGTCATGCTCGTCTGGCACAATATCTGGATGGCGCAGCACGGGCGCGAGCTGGCGCAGAACCTTTCCGATGTCGGGCGGGCGGTCGCGCGCGGCGACGAGACGCTCTTTGCGCTGACCGCCGTCGTCGGCCTCGCCGTGCTGCGCGAAGGCGCCGAGGTGGCGCTGTTTCTTTACGGCATTCTCGCCTCGGGCGAATCCGGCTGGGACGTCTTCGCCGGGGGACTGGCCGGACTGGCGCTCGGCGGCGTGACGAGCGTCGCGACATTCTATGGGCTCGTCGCAATCCCTGCGCGCCGCCTGTTCGCCGTAACGACATGGCTCATCACGCTGCTCGCCGCCGGCCTTGCGGCGCAATGCGTGGCTTTTCTACAGCAGGCCGGCTTTGTGACGGCGCTCTCGGACACCGCCTGGGATAGTTCATGGCTGTTGTCGGATAAGAGCATCGTCGGCCGGGTGCTGCATACCTTGATCGGCTACGCCGACCAGCCTTCCGCTATGCAGGTCGCGGTCTATCTCGTGACGCTCGTCGCCATCGTCGCCGCCACCAAATTTTTCGCCGCGCGGCCGCCTTCGGCCTCGGTGGGCGCTCCGGCGGAGTAGCGTTTGACCGGTCGCCGGCGCGGCGATCGACTGCTGTCTCAGCCGCCGCCGAAGAGAGCCTCGAAAATGCTTCTTTCCTGCGCGCCGCGCCTCTGCCGCGGCCGTTCGATCGAGCCGACCGTCGGGATGTCTTCGGGCGGCAGAAGATCGTCGATCGCGCGCGGCGGCGACCTGGGCGGAGCGTCGCGCGGCGCGGGCGACGCCTCCGCTAGAGCCGGTCGCTCGGGCGAGTCGGCGGGGATTGGCGCGGGCGGTCGTGGCGCCGGAGCCGTTCTCGCGGATTGCGGCCGGGGCGCCGGCCTCGACTCCCCGGTGAACAAGCCGATGAGGTCATCCATCGGCTTGGCGATCTCCTCGGGGAGCGCAATGTTCTCCGACCGCCAGGCGCCCGAGGGCAGTCCGGCGACGGGCTGGCCCCTCAAAGCGACGCTCATGAAGCGGCTCCAGATTTCGACCGGCAAATTGCCCCCGGAAGCTTTTTTCGTCGGCGAGTTGTCGTCATTGCCGAGCCAGACGCCAGCGACCAGCCGGCCGGTGTAGCCGACGAACCAGGCGTCACGGAAATCCTGGCTCGTGCCGGTTTTGCCCGCGGCGTCCCATCCCGGAAGCTCGGCCTTGCGGGCGGTGCCGGTGAGCAGCGTTTCCCGCATCATGTCGTTCATCATCGCCACATATTGCGGCGCGATGACGCGGCCGAGCGACGCGTTCTTGCGCTGATAGAGCGTCTTGCCGGCGGCGGTCTTCACCTTGAGAATGACATGCGGCTGGACGCCGATCCCGCCATTGGCGAAGGGCGCATAGGCGGCGACGAGCTCGAGCGGCGTCACCTCCGACGTGCCGAGCGCGATCGAGGCGTTCGCCTGCAGGTCGGACTGGACGCCGAGGCGATGCGCGGTCTTGGCCACGGCCTTGGGGCCGACTTCCAGGCCGACGCGCACGGCGACGGTGTTGAGCGACAGCGACAGCGCCTTGGTGAGCGTGACGGGTCCGAGATACTGATGACTGTAGTTTTCGGGCCGCCAGCCTTTGACGTCGAGCGGACCATCCTCGCGCACGGACTCAGGAGTAAGTCCCTGTTCGAGCCCCGTCAGATAGACAAAGGGTTTGAAGGCGGAGCCGGGCTGGCGTTTCGCGGAGACCGCGCGATTGAACTGGCTGGCCGAATAGTCGCGTCCGCCGACGAGCGCCCGAATCGCGCCGGTGGGATCGAGGGCGACGAGCGCGCCCTGAGCGACGCCGAATTTGGCGCCTTTTTCGTCGAGCTCCTGCTTGAGCGCGCCTTCCGCCGCCATCTCCATGCGCGCGTCGATCGTCGTCGTGACGACGATATCCTGGTCGATGGCCCCGATCGTGTCGTCGAGCATGTCCATGACATAATCGGCCGCGTAATTGATCGAACCGGCGCCGATGTCGCTCCGTGCGCGTGCAGAATGCGACAGCGCCGTCGTCGCCGTCGACTCGCTGATGTGGCCTTCCTGCGCCATGGCGGCGATCACCTGCGCCGCGCGCTCGGCCGCTCCCTCCGGATTGCGATCCGGCGCAAGCTTGCTCGGCGCCTTCATCAGCCCGGCGAGGACGGCGGCTTCAGACAAAGTGATGGTTTTCGCGCCATGGCCGAAGTAGCGCTCGGCCGCGGCCTCGACGCCATAGGCGCCGGAGCCGAAATAGACGCGGTTGAGATAGAGTTCGAGGATCTGGTCCTTGGAATATTTGTGCTCGAGCCAGAGCGCGAGGATCGCCTCCTGGATCTTGCGCGAGATGGTTCGCTCCTGCGTCAGGAAGAGGTTTTTGGCGAGCTGCTGCGTCAGGGTCGAGCCGCCCTGCATGCCGCCGCGCCCTGTGACGTTGCGGACAATGGCGCGGCCGATGCCGATCGGATCGACCCCCCAATGCGAATAGAAGCGGCGATCCTCGATGGCGATGAAGGCTTTGGGAACATAGGGCGGGAGGTCCGCGAGCCGGACCGCCGCGCCGCCCGTGTCGCCGCGGTTGGCCAGAAGCTCGCCGTTCATGTCGAGGATGGCGATATTGGGCGGGCGCTTAGGCACCGCCAGCTGATCGATCGGCGGCAGGCGCGAGCCGTAATAGACGGCGAGGCCGCCTCCGGCGATGGCCCCCCAGAGCGCCAGCGTGAAGCTCCAATAGATCAGCGCGCCAAAGAGCGAGCGGGAGTGTCGGCGTGACTTGGCGCGGGCGCGCGGGCGGGGCGGCGGACGGCGCTCGGCGCGCAATTCGCCGTCTTCGTCGTCGTCGAACCGCGGTTCGCGACGCTTATCGCTGCGCGCCATCGGGTTGCTCGCCTGTCGCCGCCGCACGGGCCGAAGTGCCTGATGAAGCGTAACGAAGGCCGTTTAAGGGCCGGTTAAAGAGAGAGCGGAGCTTTATCTCATGAGATCTTGTGAAAATTTAACAAAATCCGATAATCTGATTGGAGAGGATAATCCCATGCGAACCATGACGATCTCGCTTTCGCAGCAGCAGGCGAGCCGAATTAAAAAGGCGGTCGACACAGGCGCTTACGCCTCGAACAGCGAGGTCTTGCGCGACGCGCTTCGCCTATGGGAGCAGCGCGAGGATTTGCGCGCGCTTGAATTGGCGCGCCTCAAGAAGGCTTATGACGCGGGCCTTGCCAGCGGCGATGCCCGCGAGATAGGCGCGGAGGATCTGCTGAAGGAGTTCCGGAAAAAAGCCTCGGCGCGTGGCTAAACTCACGCTGACGCCTCGCGCGGAAGCGGACCTTTTTGAAATTTGGGCGACGATCGCCATGGACAATGCCGCCGCGGCGGACAAGCTTTTTCGCCGCATGATGAAAAAGGCGCATCTTGCCGCCGAAAATCCGCGCATGGGCGCGCCGCGACCGGAACTTAGTCCAACTGCACGGATTCTGGTCGAGGGCCGCTACCTGATCATTTACGAGCCTCAGCCGGATGGCGCCAAGCTGATCGCGATCGTTCACGGCATGCGCGACCCGGCAGCGTGGCTGAGCTGAGAGCCGACACTTATGCACAATAGCGGGCGAGAATATCGCCCCGCCCTTGCGCTTCGCGTCCTGCCGCGCCAAAGTCTTCGCCCCGACGCGGCGACCTGCCGCGCCGCAAGAATAATATGCGGACGGATTTCCCGGCGATGAAGGTCACCATCGAGAGAGCGGCGCTGTTGCGGGCGCTCGGCCATGTTCACCGCGTGGTGGAGCGACGCACGACCATTCCGATCCTGGCGAACGTGCTGCTCTCCGCCGCGGACGGCGCGCTGACGCTCAAGGCCACCGATCTCGATCTGGAAATTACCGAGAAGACTCCGGCGGAGGTCTCCCAACCCGGCGCGACGACGCTGCCGGCGCATACGCTCTATGACATCGTGCGCAAACTGCCGGAGGGCGCGCAAGTCTCTTTGGAGGCGACGGGCGACGCGGGACAGCTGACGCTGCGCTCGGGGCGTTCGCGGTTCAATCTCTCGAGTCTTCCCGAAAGCGATTTTCCCGACGTCACCTCTGGGGACTTCAGCCATAAATTCGCGCTCGCGCCGGCGGATCTCAAGCGGCTGATCGAAAAGACGCAGTTCGCCATATCTTCCGAAGAGACGCGCTATTACCTCAACGGCATCTATCTCCACACGCTTGACGTCGAGGGCCGGCCGATGCTCCGGGCCGTCGCGACCGACGGCCATCGTCTGGCGCGGCTGGAGCTTCCGGCGCCTGAAGGCAGCGCGGGCATGCCGGGCGTGATCCTGCCGCGCAAGGCCGTCACGGAAGTGCAGCGTCTCATCGAGGATGCGCAAGGTGAGGTTTCAGTCGAGCTTTCGATCAACAAGATGCGCTTCACGTTCGGCGACGCGCTGCTAACGACGAAGCTGATCGATGGCACGTTCCCCGATTACGGGCGCGTCATTCCCGCCGGCAACGACAAGCGGCTCACCGTCGAGCGCGACGTCTTCGCCAAGGCCGTCGATCGCGTCTCGACGATCTCCTCCGAGCGCGGCCGCGCCGTCAAACTCTCGCTCTCCGAGAGCAAGCTCGTGCTGTCCGTCACCAATCCGGACCAGGGCTCGGCGGTGGAGGAGCTCGAAGCCGACTATGACGGGCCGCCGCTCGATATCGGCTTCAACGCCCGCTACCTCTTGGACATCACCCAGCAGCTCGACAGCGACACGGCGCTGTTCAAGCTCGCTGACCCCGGCTCGCCGACGCTGGTGCAGGACCGCGACGGGGCCACCGCGCTCTATGTCTTGATGCCGATGCGCGTTTAAGTCTCGGAACGACGCCTTTAAGTCTTGGAGAGACGCCTTCAGCCCGTTAGGGTCGGCGCGTGCTTGTTGAATTTTCTCGCCTCTGGCCATGGCTTCTCGCCTGTTTCGCCATCGGCGCCGCCGCCGGGGCATTGACTCGGCGCGCGCCCGAAAACGGCATCGTCGCCCGCTGGCTGGTGTGGACCGCGCTCGCTTTCGGCGTCGGCGTGCTTGTCGTTCGTCTCGGCGCGCTCGACGCCGCCGCGCCTTTGGTCGAGAGCGCGCTCGCGGCCTATGCCGCCTTGATTATTGGCGCCGCGCTCGGGGCGTTGGCGTGGCATCGGTCGATCTGGGCGCATGAGGGCTGGGCCGTAGGGCTGGTCGCCGCCTCGCTCCTCTGGGTCGGAGCGGTCGTGATCGGCCAGTCCGACGGCGAAGAGGGTCGCCGCTTTGCCGCGCCGACAAAAAGCGCGGGCGCTGACATTCCGCCCGCGAATTCGACGCCCGCAACTTCGCCGCCGGCCGATGAAACGGCGACCGCCGGCGCGACCCTATCGCCTGTCCACGCGCAAGGGCCGAGCGCGCCAGCCGCGGCTGTATCCGGCGGCATGACGCTCGCCGATTGCAAAGCGGCGCTTGAACAATCGTCGACTCCGGGCGAACTCGCCTTTGCCAAAGGCAGCGCGCGGCTGACGTCTTCGTCGGCGCGCGCGCTCGACAAGGCGGCGGCGGTCATTCGCCGGTGCCCGGAATACGCGACGATCGAGATCAGCGGCCATGTTCGCGGTTCCGCCGCCAGAGCGGCCAATGACGCGCTGGCGCAGAGGCGCGCGGAGGCGGCGACGGGCTATCTCGAGGGTCAGGGCGTCGGCGGACGCCGCCTCGTCGCATCCCCCGGCGAACCGGATCAGGCGGAAAACCGCGCCCTCACCTTTGAGGTTCGATGATCGCGTCTAGGCGCCTCAACTTCAGGCGCCGGCGCGGCCCGGTAGCGCCAAATTCCAATTCTACTTAAGACAGCCGCTTCTGAGACATGCCCTTCTGAGACATGTCCTTCTAAAACATGTCTTGGACCGGAAATCCTATCCGTCGCGAAAGGATCGCCTTGAACGCTTTCGACCCGCCCGAGGCCGCTCACAAGGCCATCGTCGCCGCGCTGCGCGACGACGTGCAGCGGCGTCTCACTTATACGGTCGGCAAGGACAACGCCGACGCCAGTCCGCGCGACTGGTTCGTCGCGACGGCGCTTGCGACCCGCGACCGGCTCGTTCCTTCTTGGCTCGCGTCGACGAAGCGCAATTATCGGGAAGACCGGCGTCGCGTTTATTATCTCTCGCTCGAATTTCTCATTGGCCGTCTGCTCATCGACACGCTGACCAATCTCGGCCTGACCGAGGCGATGCGCGACGCGCTCGCCGAACTTGGCGTCGATCTCGATCTGCTGCGCGCGCTGGAGCCCGATGCTGCGCTCGGCAATGGCGGGCTCGGGCGCCTCGCCGCCTGTTTCATGGACAGCATGGCGACTCTCGAAATCGCCGCCATGGGATATGGCATTCGCTATGACCACGGCCTGTTTCGGCAGACGCTCAAGGACGGCTGGCAGCACGAATATCCCGAAGACTGGCTCTCCTTCGGCAATTCCTGGCAATTTCCGCGGCCGGAAATCACCTATGACGTCGGCTTTTTCGGCCATGTCGAAAGTTCGCGCCTCGCCGACGGCATGCTGGCGCATGTGTGGCGGCCGGGCGAAACCATCGTCGCCGTCGCCTATGACACGCCCGTCGTCGGGTGGCGCGGCAAACATGTCAACACGCTGCGGCTGTGGTCGGCGCGAGCGCCTGACGCGCTGCGCCTCGACGCCTTCAACCAGGGCGATCACGTGGGGGCGCAATCGGAGCAGGCGCGCGCCGAGGCGATCTCCAAAGTTCTTTATCCGAGCGATTCGACGCCCGCGGGTCAGGAACTGCGGCTGCGGCAGGAATATTTCTTCGCCTCGGCCTCCTTGCAGGATCTGATCCGCCGTCACCTGAGACAGACCGGCGACATCCACAGGCTCGCCGACAAGGTGGCGATCCAGCTCAACGACACGCATCCGGCGATCGGCGTCGCCGAACTGATGCGGCTTCTCGTCGACGTCCACGGCGTCGAGTGGAAGGAGGCTTGGCGCATCACACAGGCGACCTTCTCCTACACCAATCATACCCTTTTGCCGGAAGCGCTCGAAACCTGGCCTGTGCAGCTGATGGAGCGGCTGCTGCCGCGCCACATGCAGATCATCTATCTGATCAATGCCATGCATCTCGATGCGTTGCGCGAGAAGGGCGCGAGCGACGCGGCGACGCTCGCCTCAGTGTCGCTCATCGACGAACGTAACGGACGGCATGTCCGTATGGGCCATCTGGCGTTTCTGGGTTCGCACAAGGTGAATGGCGTCTCGGCGCTGCATAGCGCGCTGGTCAAGGAGACGGTGTTCAAGGATTTCCATCGGCTCTATCCCGACCGCATCGTCAACAAGACCAATGGCGTCACCTTTCGCCGCTGGCTGCTCGAGGCCAATCCGGCGCTGTCGCGATTGCTCGCCGACACGATCGGCGCTGGCGTCTTCGATGAGCCGGAAAGACTGATCGAACTCGAGAAATTCGCCGACGACGTCGAGTTCCAGAACCGATTCGCGGCGGCCAAGCGCAAGAACAAGGCGCGCCTCGCAACGACGGTCTTCGAGCGCGTCGGCGTCAGCGTCGATCCTGCGGCGCTCTTTGATGCGCAGATCAAGCGCATCCATGAATATAAGCGCCAGCTTTTGAACGTGCTTGAAGCCGTCGCGCTCTATCAGGACATCATCGCGCAGCCGGCGCGCGAATTTGCGCCGCGAGTGAAGATCTTCGCCGGCAAGGCGGCGGCGAGCTATCATCAGGCGAAGCTCATCATCAAGCTCGCGAACGATGTGGCGAAGGTCGTGAACGCCGATCCGGCGACGCGTGGCCTTTTGAAGATCGTGTTCCTGCCGAACTACAATGTGAGCCTCGCCGAGACGATCATTCCGGCGGCCGATCTTTCCGAGCAGATTTCGACCGCCGGCATGGAGGCGTCCGGCACCGGCAATATGAAATTCGCGCTCAACGGCGCGCTCACCATCGGCACGCTTGACGGCGCCAATGTCGAAATCAGGGAGCGCGTCGGCGACGACAATATTTTCATCTTCGGCCTGACGGCGCAGGAGGTGGAGGAATGCCGCGCGAAGGGCATCGACGCGCGCGAGACGATCGCCGCCAGTCCGCGTCTCGCCGAGGCGCTGCGGGCCATCGCCGCCGGGGTTTTTTCGCCCGACGATCCGCACCGCTACGCGCAGCTTGTCGATACGCTGACCTATTACGATCACTTTCTGGTCGCGAAGGACTTCGACGCCTATTGGGAGGCGCAGCGCCGCGTCGACGCGCGCTGGCGAGATCAGAAGGCGTGGCGGCGGTCGAGCATTCTCAACACGGCGCGGGTCGCATGGTTTTCCTCCGACCGCACGATCCGCGAATATGCGGAGGAGATTTGGAATGTGGCGGTGTAAGGCGCAGTTCCCTCTCCCTATGGGAGAGGGTGGCCCCGCGAAGCGGGGTCGGGTGAGGGGTTTGACTGGTGATGCTTTTCCTCGGCCAAACCGTTCGCGGCTCTCATAAGTTGCAAGAGCGTAACCCCTCACCCGGCTTGCTACGCAAGCCACCCTCTCCCATTGGGAGAGGGTTGACGCGAAACGATTCCGACTAATGGACTGGCGCGCTTCCGCAAATGACGTCGACGCCATCCTCGGCGCGCGGCATGGCGATCCATTCGCGGTCCTCGGCCTGCATGAAACGCCCGCGGGCTACGTGATCCGCGCATTCGTTCCAGGCGCGACGAGAGTGGAGGCGATTGCGCCCGACGGCGGCGTGATCGCGCCGCTGGGCCGCGTTCATGCCGATGGCTTCTTCGAAGGGGTGACGCCGTTGAAGGCGCGCGCGTCGTATCGGTTGCGCGCGGCGAATGACGCAGATCAATGGGAATTCGCCGACCCTTACGCATTTTCTCCGGTTCTTGGTCCCACCGACGACTATCTGCTCGTCGAGGGCGCCCATCAGAAGCTCTACGAAAAGCTTGGCGCGCATGTGGTGACGCATGAGGGCGTCGAAGGAACCCATTTCGCCGTCTGGGCGCCGAACGCCAGACGCGTCTCCGTCGTCGGCGACTTCAACCAATGGGACGGCCGCCGCGCGCAGATGCGCAAGCGGATCGACAGCGGCGTCTGGGAGATCTTCATTCCCGGCGTCGGCGCGGGCGCGAATTACAAATATGAAATCATCGGGCGGCACGGCGAACTCTTGCCGCTCAAAGCCGACCCGCTCGGCTTCGAGGCGGAGCTGCGGCCTTCGACTGCTTCCGTCATCGCCTCGAACGCGCCCTATCACTGGGGCGACGATATTCACATGCGCGAACGGGTCAAGTATGACCCGCGACGTTCGCCCATGTCGGTCTACGAGGTTCATCTGCCGTCGTGGCGGCGCGGCGAAGACGGGCGCTTCCTGACCTATGACGAGCTTGCCGATCAGCTCGTGCCCTATGTCGCCGATCTCGGCTTCACCCATATCGAGCTGATGCCGATCAATGAACATCCGCTGGACGCCTCCTGGGGCTATCAGCCGATCGGGCTCTTCGCGCCGACGCGGCGGCACGGCGATTCCTTTGGCTTTCGCCGCTTCGTCGATCGCGCCCATCAGGCGGGCCTCAGCGTCATTCTCGACTGGGTTCCGGCGCATTTTCCCACCGACGAACATGGCCTCGCGCAATTTGACGGCGGGCCGCTCTATGAGCATGCCGATCCCAAGCGCGGTTTTCATCCCGATTGGAACACCGCGATCTATGATTACGGGCGGCGCGAAGTGGCGAATTTCCTCATCGCCAGCGCGCTCTATTGGCTCGATCGCTTCCACATCGACGGGCTGCGCGTCGACGCCGTCGCCTCGATGCTCTATCTCGATTATTCGCGTAAAGAAGGCGAATGGTCGCCCAATCCCGACGGCTCCAACGACAATCGCGACGCCGTCGCCTTTCTTCAAAGGTTCAATGAACTCGTCTACGCGCTCTATCCCGGCGTCGTGACCCTCGCCGAGGAATCGACCGCCTGGGCCGGCGTGACGCGGCCGACATATGCGGGCGGACTCGGCTTCGGTTTCAAATGGAACATGGGGTGGATGAACGATACGCTACGCTATCTCTCAACCGACCCTGTCCATCGCAAATGGCGCCACAACGAACTGACCTTCGGTCTGCTCTATGCCTTCACCGAGAATTTCGTGCTGCCGATCTCCCACGACGAGGTCGTGCACGGCAAGGGCGCGATCGTTGGCAAGATTCCCGGCGACGAATGGCGCCGCTTCGCGACCGCGCGCGCCTATTACGGATTCATGTGGGGCCATCCCGGCAAGAAGCTCCTGTTCATGGGCCAGGAGTTTGGTCAGACGGGCGAATGGAATTTCGCGAGCAGCCTCGACTGGCGCCTACTCGATTTTCCGCCGCATCGGGGACTTCAGGCTTTCATTCGCGATCTCAACCGCATCTATCGCGACCACGAAGCGCTCTATGCGCGCGACTGCGAGGCCGAAGGCTTTCAGTGGATCGTTGCGGATGACGCGGAGAGCTCGGTATTCGCCTTCGCGCGTTTTGGCGCCGATCGGTCGCGCCCCATTGTCGTCGTGTCGAATTTCACGCCGGTGACGCGCAGCGCCTATCGGCTCGGCTTGCCGCGCGCGGGACGCTGGCGTGAACGCGTCAATTCCGACGCTGCGGTCTATGGCGGCTCTGGACTTGGCAATCTCGGCGCCATTCATGCGCGCGCTGAGGCGTTCCGCGACTTTCCCGCGAGCGCCGAGATTCTTCTGCCGCCGCTGTCGACTCTCTTCTTCGCATTCGAAAGCGATGAACTAAAATGCATATCAAATCGAGTGAGACGATGAAGATGTCCGCTTCAAGAGACTGGGGCAGGGGTTTCCTCATCCTGAGGAGGCCCGATAGGGCCGTCTCGACGAACGAGGAAACCCCGAGAAGCGACAAGCTTCGCCCTCGCGCTTCGAGACGCTTGCTTCGCAGGCTCCTCAGCATGAGGGCGAAGTTACGCTATTCACCTGATGATAGGCTCGTCGGCTTGATGGGAAGTGGCGATGTCCGCCTTTGAAAATCCGCCCCTCGCGCGCCACGCCATGGCCTATGTCCTTGCCGGCGGCCGCGGCGCGCGGCTGATGGAATTGACCGACAGGCGCGCCAAGCCCGCGGTTTATTTCGGCGGCAAGTCGCGCATCATCGACTTCGCGCTCTCCAATGCGCTCAACTCCGGCATCAGACGCATTTGCGTGGCGACGCAATACAAGGCGCACAGCCTCATCCGCCATTTGCAGCGCGGCTGGAGCTTCTTTCGCACTGAGCGAAACGAGAGCTTCGACATTCTGCCGGCGAGCCAGCGCGTTTCGGAAGATCACTGGTATCTCGGCACGGCGGACGCGGTCTATCAGAACCTCGATATCGTCGAGAGCTATGATCCCAAATATATCGTGCTGCTCGCGGGCGATCACGTCTACAAGATGGACTATGAGCCCATGCTGCAGCAGCATGTGGACTCCGGCGCCGATGTGACGATCGGCTGTCTCGAAGTTCCGCGCGCCGAGGCGTCGGGCTTCGGCGTCATGCATGTCGACGAGAATGACCGGATCATGTCGTTCATCGAAAAGCCCAGCGATCCGCCGGCGATGCCGGGACATCCCGACCGCGCCCTCGTCAGCATGGGAATCTATGTGTTCGAGGCGAAGTTCCTTTACGAGCAATTGCGCCGCGACGCCGCCGACGCGCGATCGACGCATGATTTCGGCAAGGATGTGATTCCCTACATCGTCTCGCACGGCAGGGCGGTCGCGCATCATTTCGAGCGCTCCTGCGTGCGCGCGGCGAGCGAGCCGAACGCCTATTGGCGCGACGTCGGCACGGTGGACGCCTATTGGGCGGCCAACATCGATCTCACCGACTTCACGCCTCAGCTCGATCTTTATGATCGCAACTGGCCGATCTGGACACACGCCGAAATCACGCCGCCGGCGAAATTCGTGCACGATCAGGTCGGACGGCGTGGGCAGGCGCTGTCCTCGCTCGTCTCGGGCGGCTGTATCGTTTCCGGTTCGACGCTGCGCCGAACGCTGCTCTTTACCGGCGTGCGCGTGAATTCCTACGCGACGGTCGAGAACGCCGTCGTCTTGCCCTATGTCGACGTCGGCCGCTCGGCGCGGCTCACCAATGTCGTCGTCGATCGCGGCGTGCAGATCCCGCAGGGACTTGTCGTCGGGGAGGATCCGGAGTTCGACGCCGCGCGTTTCCGCCGCACCGAGGGCGGGATCTGTCTCATCACCCAGCCGATGATCGACAGGCTCTGCGCATGAGCATGTTGCGCGCGCTGGCCATCGCTTCGGAAATGGCGCCTTTCGTCAAGACCGGCGGACTCGCCGATGTCGTCGGCGCGCTGCCGCATGCGCTCGCCGCCGAAAACATCGAACTGCGCACGCTCATTCCGGGCTATCCCGACGTACGCGCCGCGCTGGGCGCGGGCGAAACGGTTCTCGAGTTCGATGATCTTTTCGGCGGCCCGGCCTGGATTCACGCGGCGCGGCATAATGGAATCGCAATCTATACGTTGATCGCGCCGCATCTTTATGCGCGCGAAGGCGGACTCTATACGGGAGCGGACGGCGCCGATTATCCCGACAACGCCTTCCGCTTCGCGGCGCTCGCCTGGGCCGGCGCGCAGATCGGGCTCGGCGCCCTCGATGGATTTACGCCCGACGTCGTGCATGCGCATGACTGGCAGGCGGCGCTCGCGCCGGCCTATATGCATTATGCGGAACGGCCGCGGCCGGCGACGATCGTCAGCATTCACAACATCGCCTTCCAGGGACAATTCCCCAAAGAACTGCTGGAGCCTTTGCGGCTGCCGCCGCGCGCGTTCGATATCGACGGCGTCGAATATTACGGCGCGATCGGCTTCCTGAAGGCCGGCCTGCAGCTCGCCGACCGCATCACCACGGTGTCGCCCAGCTATGCGCGCGAGATCGAGACGCCGGAATTCGGCATGGGCCTTGAGGGCCTGTTGCGCGCACGGGCGGATCGCGTGAGCGGCATATTGAACGGCGTCGATGAAGAGACGTGGGATCCGGCGACCGACGCGCATCTCGAAACGCGCTACGATCATTGGAGCCTGCCGTCGCGCGCCAGGAACAAGGCGGCTCTGCAAAAACGTTTGCGACTGCGCGTCGATCCCGACGCCTTTCTCATCGGCGTCGTCAGCCGGCTGTCCTGGCAGAAGGGGCTCGACCTGCTGCTCGACGTTTTGCCGCAGTTTATGCGCGGGCGCGCGCAACTTGCGTTGCTCGGCGCTGGTGACAAGACGCTCGAAGAAGGATTTGTTGCTGCAGAAGCGGCGCATGTTGGCCGCGTCGGCGTTCATATCGGCTATAGCGAAGAGCTTGCGCATATGATCCAGGCCGGCGCCGACGCCTTCCTCGTTCCGTCGCGCTTCGAGCCATGCGGATTGACGCAGCTCTATGCGCTCCGCTACGGCGCCGTGCCGATCGTTTCGCGCGTCGGCGGGCTGAAAGATACGATCGTCGACGCCAATGAAATGGCGCTGCAGGCCGACGTCGCGACCGGCCTGCAATTTTCGCCCACGACCGCCGATGCGCTCGCCATCGCGTTGCGCGAAGCCGAAGGTTTGTTCGAAGACGCCGAGACGTGGCGCAAGATTCAGGTCAACGGCATGAAAACGGACGTCTCGTGGCGCAATCCGGCGCGGCGTTATGCGCAGCTCTTTCGGGACGCGGTTGCCGCCGCGCAGTCAGTGTGATCGTTGCTGGGACGAGGCCCCCTCCCTGTCCCTCCCCCGCTGTCGCGGGAGAGGGAACCCTAACGATCGGCGTAGCGCGGGTTTCGCGACCTGCGCCGCGTCTTCCTCCCTCTCCCGCAAGCGAAGCGCGGCGGGGGAGGGATGGGGAGGGAGCATGAGCCGCCTCGCCGATGGCGCGCCGGAGCCGCTCGGCGTCACGCCGGATGCGAGCGGCGCAAATGTCGCGGTGTTTTCCGCTCATGCCGAGGCGATCGAACTTTGTCTCTTCGATGACGCCGACCAAGAGCTCGCCCGCATAAAATTGCCCGCCCGCAGCGGCGACGTTTTTCATGGCTATGTCGAGGGCCTCAACGAAGGCCAGCGCTATGGCTTTCGCGCCCATGGACCCGATGCGCCGAACGCCGGGCATCGGTTCAATCCGGCGAAACTGCTCATCGATCCTTACGCGCTCGCGCTCGATCGCGCCTTCACGCTGCATCCTTCGCTTTTCGCCTATGGCGAGACGGCGCGCGTCGACAGCGCCGCGCATCTGCCGAAAGCAATTGTCACGAAGCCAGTCCCTGCGGAGTCGCCGCGGCCGAAGCATTCCTGGCGCGATACGGTCATCTATGAGCTTCACGTCAAGGGCTTCACCGCGACGCATCCCGACATTCCGCAACATCTGCGCGGAACATTCGCCGGTCTCGCGCATGATGCGGGAATCGCGCATCTGAAGCGCCTCGGCGTCACGACGCTGGAGCTTTTGCCTTGCGCGGCGTGGATCGACGAGCGCCACCTGCCGCCGCTCGGGCTCTCCAATTACTGGGGCTACAATCCCATCGCCATGATGGCGCCCGACCCCTGTCTCGCGCCGGGCGGCTGGCGCGAAGTGCGGGAAGCCGTCTCCAGACTTCACGACGCCGGACTCGAAGTCATTCTCGACGTCGTGTTCAACCATACGGGCGAGAGCGACGAGTTGGGACCGACCGTCTCATTCCGGGGACTCGACAACGCCAGCTATTACCGGCTTGCCGACGACCGTGCGCGCTATGTGAACGACTCCGGCTGCGGCAATATTCTCGACTGCACGCGCGCGCCTGTCGTGCGGCTCATCATGGATGCGCTGCGCGCCTGGGCGCTCTATGGCGGCGTCGACGGCTTTCGCTTTGATCTGGCGACGACGCTCGCGCGTCGCCCCTCGGGGTTTGATCGCGACGCGCCGTTGCTTTCCGCGATCCTGCAAGACCCCATGCTGCGCGACTTAAAGCTCATCGCCGAACCCTGGGACATGGGCGCCGGCGGCTATCGGCTCGGCGATTTTCCCGAGCCTTTCGCCGAATGGAACGATCGCTATCGCGACGGCGCGCGCCGTTTCTGGCGCGGCGACTCTCACGGCGTCGCCGAACTCGCGACGCGCTTCGCTGGCTCGCAGGACCTGTTTGCGCGCAGGCGCCCAACCCGCAGCGTCAATTTCATTACGGCGCATGACGGCTTCACTCTGCGCGATCTCGTTTCCTACGCGCATAAGCACAATGAAGCGAATGGCGAAGAGAACCGCGACGGCGCAAACCACAATCTTTCCTGGAACAATGGCGTCGAAGGCGAGAGCGAAGACGCCGCGATCCGTGCGGCGCGCGCGCGGGATGCGCGTAATCTGCTCGCTACGCTCCTTTTCTCTCGCGGAACGCCGATGCTCGCGATGGGTTCGGAGTTGGGCAAGACGCAGTCCGGCAACAACAACGCCTATGCGCAGGGCGACGCGCTTTCCTGGATCGATTGGGCGCAAGCCGACGAGCAGTTGATCGAGACGACGGCGAAGCTCATCGCGCTGCGCAAGCGACACGCGGCATTGCGCGAAGACCGTTTTCTCGACGGCGCGCCGCATGATGCTTCGCTCATCCCCGACGTCGAATGGCTGCGTCCCGACGGCGCGCCGATGCGCGAAGACGACTGGCGCAACGACGAGGCGCAAACGCTTGTCGTTGGGTTTTATGCCGAAGCCGAGCGCGTCATCGTCATTTTGCATCGCGAGCCTGACGAAATTGTCGTGCGGCCGCCGCCTGCTCGCGACAATCACGGTTGGACATTGGCGTTCAATTCGGCGAAGGACGGCGCGAGCGAAGACATTGAAGAAATCCTCCATATGGCGCCGCGCTCTGTCGCGCTTCTCGTTGAGGAAAGCCGCGCGCGGCGCCGGTCTTCGGCGCCTGCTTCGGAAGACATCGTCTCGCGTCTCGCCGAGGCGGCTGGCGTCGAAAGACAATGGCGCGACGTTGACGGCGCTCTGCATGACGTTCCCCGCGAGACGGTCTGCGCGCTGCTGGCGCAATTGGGCTTTCCGGCAATTACGCTCGATGACGCGCGCGACAGTCTCGCGCGTCTTTCAGACTTCCGTGACAGACGCGTCCTGCCAACGAGTCTGTCGGCACAGGAAGGCACGTCCTTCTCCCTTCGGCTCGCCGCACGCGATGGCCGCACGCCAGGTTGGATCGTCGTCACGCAAGAAGACGGAAGCTGTTGGCGCGTCGCGCTGCGCGCGGAAAACGCCGCGCCGGTCACATGGCGCGGACTGGATGGCCGGCGCTACGACGGCGTCGAGGCGCGTCTGCCGCCGCTTCCGTCCGGACGCCATCATCTTTCGCTAGACAATGGCGAAGGCTGTGCGCTCACCGTCGCGCCGGCGGGCTGTTTTTTGCCAGACGACGCGCGACGCGAATTCGGCCTCTCAGCGCAGCTTTATTCCGTGCGCCGTGAGGGCGATCAGGGAATTGGCGACTTCTCGACGCTCGCGGGGCTCGCGCGCGCTGGCGCCAAAGCCGGCGCGGCGCTCATCGCGATCAATCCGCTGCACGCCTTGTTTGCGCAAGACCGCACGCGCGTCAGTCCGTACTATCCATCCGACCGGCGTTTCCTCGATCCGCTCTATATCGATGTGGTTGAGCTGGGGCGCATGCTCGGCGCGCCGATGGATTTCGACGAGAAGATCGCGGCGGCTCTCAGCGTCGCCGCGGATGTCGACTATCCCGGCGTTCATGCGCTGAAGATGGCGGCGCTCGAACGCGCCTTCGCCATCTTCCTTGATCTCTCGCGCCGCCAGCCTGACGCCGCGCCCGCCGCATCGTTCCAGCGCTTCATTGACCAAGGCGGGACGGCGCTCGCGCGTTTCTGCGTCTTCGAGGCGATCAGCGAGGCCCGCAACGGCCAAAGCTGGCGGATGTGGCCGCAAGAGCTGCGGGAGGCGCGCGATGCGGCGCCGACCGCCTTCGCGCGCGAACATGCGACGCGCGTCCAATTTCACCAATTTCTGCAATGGCTCGCCGATGCGCAATTCGCACATGCAGCGCGGGATGCGCGCACAGCCGGCCTGTCGCTCGGCTTTTGCCGCGATCTCGCCATTGGCGCGGCGCCCGACGGCGCTGAGTGCTGGAGCCGCGCGGCAAGTTTCGTGGACGGCTTCTCTATCGGCGCGCCGCCCGACGCCTTCAGTCGGGAGGGCCAGAATTGGGGATTGCCGCCGCCAAATCCGATCGACATGGAGAAAAGCGGCGGCGCCGATTTCGCGGAGCTGCTGCGCGCCAACATGCGCCATGCGGGCGCGCTGCGCATCGATCACGTCATGGGCCTGGCGAGGCTTTTCGTCATTCCGGACGGCGAAAAGCCTGGCGCCGGCGCCTATCTCAGCTATCCTTTCGAGACCTTGCTGGGGCAGCTTGCGCTCGAAAGCCGGCGCGCGGAGTGTGTGGTCGTCGGCGAAGATCTCGGCACGGCGCCGTGGGGCTTTCGCGAGCGCGTCGCGCGCGCCGACGTGCTGAGCTACCGGGTTCTATGGTTCGAACGTTCGGGCGCGGGCTTCGCGCCGCCAGCGTTCTATCCCAAGAAAGCCATGGCCTGCGTTTCGACGCATGATTTGCCGACGCTCGAAGGCTGGTGGGCGGCGGCGGACATCGCCGAGAAGCAAGCCTTGGGGCTAATCGCGCCCGCCGCCGCTGAAGCCGCCCGCGCCGCGCGCCGTGCGGACAAGGACGCGCTTCTCGACGCGCTTCGCGCGCAGGCGCTGATCGACGATTCGCATCACTCGTCGGACGCCTTCGACGACGCCTTGGCTCGGGCGCTTCATGCGTTCATCGCGCGCACGCCGTCCTTGCTCGCCATGGCGCAACTCGATGACCTTGCAGGGGAAACGCTTGCGATCAATTTGCCCGGCACCGATCGCGAACGCTTGAACTGGCGACGCAGACTGCCGGAATCGGTCAACGCGCTCGTTGATTCGCGCCGCGCGCGCGCGATCCTCGCCGGGCTTTGCCGCAATGTGGACGCGATTCCCGGCGCATATCGGCCTCCGGGCGAAATTGATGCCGCGGACGGACATGAGCGTTTCGAGCATGGCGGGTAACGAAGCCACCGAGCGCGGGCTCATCTCTGCGGCGCTCTTTGCGATTTCTGTCGCATTTTCCGCGCATGCCGAACAGCAGGGTCCGGACGCGAAGGACATCTCGTCAAAGCAACAAGAATTGCGCGGCGTCGAAGACACGATGGGCGCCGCACAGGAGCGCGCGCGTCGACTCGAAGAGCAGCTCGTCGATCACGCCGCCGCGCGCGAAAGGCTGAATGGCGCGCTCATCGAAGCGACGCTGCGGCTGCAGGAGACGGAAGGGCGCACGGCCGAAATCGAAGAGCGGCTTTCGACGCTTACCGAGAACGAGGGCAAGATCGTAGCTTCGCTCGAGAGCCGCCGCGGATTGATCATGGAGATTCTTACCGTCCTGCAGCGGATGGGCCGTAAGCCGCCGCCGGCGCTGATCGCGCGCCCGAACGAGATTCTCGAGGCCGTCCGGGCGTCGCTCGCGCTCGGCGCCCTGTTGCCGCAAATGCGCGCCGAAGCGCGCCAGCTACAGCATGATCTTTCGGAACTCGAGCAGCTGCGCGATGGCGTTCGGCGTGAGCGCGAGCGCCTCGCGGAGCAGCAAGCGAGTCTCAGCGCTCAGCGCGAAAGGCTCGCCCCGATGATCGGCGAACGTCAGGACGCGCTTTCCACCGCGCAGAGCGCCTTGCAGGCGGAGACGGAGCGGGCGCGCGCGCTGGCGCAGCGCGCCACGAGCCTCAAGGATCTGATCGCGCGCATGGAGGCGGACAGCGCAGCGGCGCGGCGCGCGGCGGAGGCGGCGCGCAAGGCCGACGACGAGCGCGCCAAAGCTCAAGCGAGCCTTTCCGAGCGCGAGCGGCTCAAAGCGTTGTCTGCGCCGTTCAAGGATCCGGCGCGGCTTGCGCCCGCCGTCGCCTTCATCGATCTTAAAGGCCGGCTGCCGGCGCCGGCCGCAGGACCGGTCGTGCGGCGTTTCGGCGCGCCCGACGGTTCTGGGGGCAAGGAGAAGGGCCTGTCGATCGCGGCGCGCGAAAACGGCGTCGTTATCGCACCTTGCGACGGATGGATCGCTTTTTCAGGGCCTTACCGAAGTTATGGACAACTCTTGATCATTAATGCCGGCGGCGGCTATTATGTGGTCCTGGCCGGCATGAGTCGCACCAATGTGAACGTGGGACAGTTCGTTCTCGCAGGTGAGCCGGTTGCCAGCATGGGAGACGGAGCCGCGCAAACCGCGGCGACCATCGCAATCGGCGCGAAACAACCCATACTTTATGTTGAGTTCCGCAAGGACGGAGCGTCAATCGACTCGGGCCCATGGTGGGCAAAGTCAGACAGTCGGAAGGTCGGCGGATGATTCGCAAAACAGCCCTTATCGCCACAGGAATTGCTATTGGAGCGGGATGCGCCACGCTTGGCCAGCAGGCGCGCGCCGTCATCGGCGCCCCGGCTCAAGCTGCTTCCGCCGACACCTATAAGAATCTCAGCCTGTTTGGCGACGTGTTCGACAAAGTGCGCGCCGACTATGTCGAGAAGCCCGACGAGCAGAAGCTTGTCGAAAACGCCATCAACGGCATGCTGACCTCGCTCGATCCGCATTCGAGCTACCTTGACGCCAAGGCCTTCAAGGACATGCGGACGCAGACCGAGGGCAAGTTCGGCGGCTTGGGCATCGAGGTCACCCAGGAAGACGGGCTCGTGAAGGTCGTCACGCCGATCGACGACACGCCGGCGTCGCGCGCCGGGATCATGTCCGGCGATCTCATCGGCGCCATCGACGACGAGACCGTGCAGGGCATGACCCTCAATCAGGCCGTCGACAAAATGCGCGGCGCGATCAACACGCCTGTCAAGCTGACGCTGTTCCGCGGCAAGAACAAGGACAAGGTCGAGGTCAAACTGGTCCGCGCCGAGATCCACATCAAATCCGTGCGCTCGCGTAAGCAGGGCGACGACATCGCCTATGTCCGTATTTCGCAGTTCAACGAGGAGACGGCGGAAGGCCTGCGCACCGCCATGGCCAAGGCGCAGCAGGACATCCCCGCCGACAAGTTCAAAGGCTACATCCTCGATCTGCGCAACAATCCGGGCGGCTTGCTGGATCAGTCGATCCAGGTCGTCAACTCCTTCATCGACAAGGGCGAGATCGTGTCGACGCGCGGCCGCAACGCCGATGAAACCCAGCGCTACAACGCCCGCGGCTCCGGCGATCTGTCGAAGGGCAAGCCCGTCGTCGTGCTGATCAACGGCGGCTCGGCCTCGGCGTCCGAAATCGTCGCCGGCGCCTTGCAGGATCACAAGCGCGCGACGCTGATCGGAACGCGGTCCTTCGGCAAAGGCAGTGTGCAGACGATCATCCCGCTCGGCGGCTCCAGCGGCGCGCTGCGGCTGACGACGGCGCGTTATTACACGCCGTCCGGTCGCACGATCCAGGCCAAGGGCATCGATCCCGACATGATCATCCTGCAGGACGTGCCGGACGAGCTCAAAGGCAAGGACGACACCAAGGGCGAAGCGTCGCTGAAGGGCCATCTCAAGACTGGCGACGAGGAAAAGACCGGCTCGCAGGCCTATGTCCCGCCGGATGAGGCGAAGGACAAGCAGCTCAACGCGGCGGTCGAACTTCTGCATGGCAAGCCGAGGGCGCAGATCCTCGCCGAACAGTCGAAGGAGGTCGCCAAGGACACGACCAAGCCGCCGTCCAAGGCCGCGAATTGACGGTGATGGCCGCGGGGCTTAGACGGTCGGCGGGAGTTTCCGGCGGTCGATGAGCTTTCTGTCCACTTACGCTAATCCAACGCGCTTTCTGCGTTTCGCAGAACGCGCGTTGCCATGGCTCTCAAGCGCCACGGCGTTTCTGCTGGCGATCGGGCTCTACGGCGCCTTCACGGCGCCGCCTGATTATCAGCAGGGCGAAACCGTCCGGATCATGTACATCCATGTTCCGTCCGCCTGGCTTGCCATCTTCGCCTATGTCGTGATGACCTCGGCGTCGCTCGGCGTTCTGGTGTGGCGTCATCCCCTCGCCGACGCAGCGCAGAAAACCGCCGCCAATCTCGGCGCCGCCTTCACCTTCATCTGCCTCGTCACAGGCTCGCTTTGGGGCAAGCCGATGTGGGGAACGTTCTGGGTGTGGGACGCGCGCCTCACCTCGATGCTGGTTCTTTTTCTCCTCTATCTCGGCCTGATCGCCGTAAGGCAGACGATGGACGACACGCCGCGCGGCGCCCGCATCGCGGCGATCATGACGCTCGTCGGCGCCATCGACATTCCGATCATCAAATATTCGGTCGACTGGTGGAATACGCTGCACCAACCGGCCTCGGTGTTTCGCATTGACGGACCGGCGATCTCCGGATCGATGCTCTGGCCGCTCATCGTCATGGCGCTCGCCGCGACCCTGCTGTTTTTGACGCTGCATATCATGGCGATCCGCAACGAAATCCTGCGCCGGCGCCTCGCGCGCCTCTCGATGCAAGCCGTCCGCGCCGGCGAAATCGCCGGCAATGAGAGCATGGAGGCGGCGGAATGAGCGGCCACTGGTTCTATATCGCCGCCGCCTATGGCGTGACGGCCACGACGCTCGGCGTCGTGACCTTGCGCATCGTCCTCGACTATCGCCGCCTGCGCTCGGCGCTGGCGCGCTTCGGCGCGGCTGGCGCGCGCGATGAAGGAGAGGGCGCGTGAGCGACGTCGTCGCGCCGCGCTCGGCGCTGCGCTTTCTGCCGCTGGCGCTCTTCGCGCTGCTGGCGCTGGTCTTCCTTGTGCGGCTGTTCTCCGGCGACGCGTCGCGCATCCCCTCGGCGCTGATCGGCAAGCCGGCGCCGGCTTTCGATCTGCCGGCGCTTGAAGGACTGGCCGGCGTTCCCGGTCTCTCGACCGAAGATTTGCGCAAGGGTCACGTGAGCCTCGTCAATGTTTTCGCGAGCTGGTGCGGACCCTGCCGACAGGAGCATCCGGCGCTCATGGCGCTCGCCGGCGACGACGCGCTCAAGGCCAAAGGCGTCGAGCTCTACGGGCTTTCCTACAAGGATGAGACGACAAAGGCCTTAGGTTTCCTTGAGGAGGGCGGCAATCCTTTCGCGCGCGTCGGCGTCGATCCTGCCGGCCGCACGGCGATCGACTTCGGCGTCTATGGCGTGCCGGAGACGTTCGTGATCAAGGGCGACGGAACGATCGCCTATAAATTCGTCGGGCCGCTGACGCCTTCGGCGATCGCGACGACGCTCATTCCCGAGATCGAAAAGGCGATGGCGGGCGGGGCGGCCACGACGCGCTGACGCTTAGGGCGCCCGGATTATGGCGCTCTGAGAAAGAGGCCGACGGTCAGCGCCGCGCCGATCACGATGATGAAGATGCGCAAGATCTTTTCGTCGATGTGATGGATCAGGCGGGCGCCGGCGATCCCGCCGATCGTCGCGCCCGCGCTCGTCAC
>Ga0209514_10001178_pt1 | contig 47527 bp, 42 predicted proteins | sample Subgrocontami58m_FD_187452 | JGI IMG/M metagenome (GOLD analysis project Ga0209514, IMG submission 187452) | Subsurface groundwater microbial communities from S. Glens Falls, New York, USA - GMW37 contaminated, 5.8 m (SPAdes) (version 3) | ecosystem: Environmental > Aquatic > Deep subsurface >... | reverse complement strand
AAAGGTGATAATCAAAAAAGATCCTGGGAAAAATGGAGTGATGGAACATTTCATGATGTGCATTCAAGTTGGGGCTCTGCCGCTAATTTTGATCTTGATATGTGGATCGCAGCAGTGTTAGGTGTTGGTACAGACGTTGAAGAAAATAATAACGAAATACCTTCCAATTTTGTTTTATATCAAAATTATCCAAATCCATTCAATCCATCAACAAAGATTCGTTATTCATTACCTCAAACATCTCATGTTAAATTAACATTATACAATGTTCTTGGTGTTCAAATTTTAACATTGATAGATTCCGAACAGACGGTGGGAAACCATGAGATAGAATTGAACGGTAATAATTTAGCAAGCGGTGTTTACTTTATTAAAATGAATGCCGGTAATTATTCTGTTACGAAAAAGATAATGCTAATGAAATAATAAAAATAAAAAAGCCCCGTCTCTCGATTCAGCTCGAGATATCGGGGCTTTGTTTTTTTACATTCGTTCATTTTGAAATACTGTCAATTCTTATTCAAGAATTCCGCAATTGAATCAACAACATATTTAATTTGTTCGATTGAAAGTTCAGGATAGATCGGTAATGCTAATGAATTTTCCGCCGCAAAGTTTGAGTTCGGGTAATCTTTATCTTTACAATTCAAATAAGAAAAACATTCTTGCCTATGAAACGGTACTGGATAATAAATTGCACAACCAACTTCTTTCTTTTTCATGAATTCCAAAAGTACATCTCTATTTTGTACTCTTATGATGTACTGGCTATAAATGTGGTAATTTATTGGGTGATTGGTTGTTTGTGATTGGTGATTAGTAGATTTGTAAACAGCTTTCGGAATAAGTACTTTGTTCTTAGAATCAAAATTTAGCAGCCCAACTTCTTCAGCTAATCCGGCTTCCACAAAACATTTCGTGTAAGTTGCTGCATTTTCTCTTCTCTTCGCTGACCATGAATCGAGTTGAGGAAGTTTCACTCTAAGAACTGCTGCTTGAAGCGTATCAAGTCTGAAATTTCCGCCGACAACTTTATGATAGTAACTCTGCTCCATTCCATGAACGCGCATAATCTTAAGTTTCTCTGCAAGTGCTTCATCATTCGTTGTAACAATTCCACCGTCACCAAATCCGCCAAGATTTTTACTCGGGAAAAACGAGAAGCATCCAATATTACCGATCGTTCCGACAAATCTTCCATCTTTATACTGAGTTCCAATTGCTTGAGCTGCATCTTCAACAACTTTTAGATTATGTTTTTTAGCTATGTTCATTATCTCATCCATATCTGCACTTTGTCCGTAAAGATGAACTGGAATGATCACTTTTGTTTTTGAAGTTATTCTTTCTTCTAACTTCTTTGGATCAATGTTAAAAGTAACCGGATCGCAATCAACAAAGACCGGAATTGCATTTAATCTTGCAACAACTCCTGCTGTTGCAAAGAAAGAATATGTCGGCACAATAACTTCATCACCAGGTCTAATATCAAGTGCCATAAGCGCTAAGAGTAACGCATCTGTACCGGAAGAAACTCCGATTGCTTTTTTACATTTAAGATATAGGCAAATTTCTTCTTCTAGCTTTGCAATATCGGGACCCATTATAAAATATTGCGAATCAATAACGCGTTGAACAGCTTCATCAATTTCTTTTTTCAGTGATTGATACTGAGGTTTAAGATCTAACAAAGGGACTTTCATTCTGTATCACCTATTTTATTAATTAGAAATAAATTTACTTTTTATTTATTAATGTTTGAATGCATGATTGTTCGATTGCTTGATTGCTTGGTTGAATTTAGAATTTTATTCATAATCTGAATTCCACTCTTGTCCGGAATTTATTCTGTTGATTAAACTCTTATTCATTTTAATTAACCCGTTTTCAAATTCATATAATTTGGCATCATAATCATTAAAATCATCTTCTATAATCTGCTCTGCATTAAAAAGTGTAAATATTTGCGAATAATTTTCTGCTGATGATGCTAAAGCTATTTCATAGAATCTCAAAGTTTCTTTTATACTTCTTCTTGAATAACCTTCGGCGATGTTACTTGATATTGATAAAGCTGAATCTTCAATCTGAGCTTTCACCTTAAATGGTATATCTCAATTCTTCTTTATCAAATCATGAACTAGACGATATATTCCCACCGCCTTTTTCCATATTTCAAGTTTTCGAAAGCCACGATTAATATTTCTGTTTCTTTCTAAAAACTCACTCTTCATAATTCCCCCAAAAAAATAATCTCAATAAATTTCAATCATCCAAGCAACCAAACATTCAATCATTCAAACATCCAAGCATTCAAGCAACCAAACATCCTAACTTTCACTCACTCTACCATTTTCAAGTTTATATTTTTTGTTCGACTTACTACATTCAGCTATTCCATCTTTATCAAAAATTAGTTTCTGTCCGGCTTCACTTAACCAACCGACTTTCTTAGCCGGATTACCAACCACCAAAGCATAATCCGGAACATCTTTTGTTACAACGGCACCGGCACCAATGAATGCGAACCTGCCGATTGTATGTCCGCAGATAATTGTTGAGTTAGCTCCAAGAGATGCGCCTTCTTTAACTAATGTCTTAATGTAAAATTTAGAACCGGCTTGAGGATATTTACTTCTTGGATCAATAATATTTGTGAAGACCATAGAAGGACCACAGAATACATAATCTTCAAGAGTTACACCTTCATAAACAGAAACATTGTTTTGAATCTTAACAAAATTTCCGATCACTACATTTGAACCGACATTTACATTCTGACCTAAGATACAATTCTTGCCGATCTTTGCACCGGACTGCACATGAGAAAAATGCCAAATCTTTGTTCCGTCATCAATTTCAACATTGTCATCAATGTAAGCGGATTCGTGTTTGAAGTAGTTCATAGTAATTTTGAATTTTTTAATTATGAATTATGAATTTTATAATTAGCAATGATCACACTTTTTACTTTTTTGATTTTGAAAAACGAATATTATATACAGCTTCAATTGAAGGACGGGCATCAGCAATTCCTAATCCGTTCCCATTTAATATTTCTTGATAAACTTTCGTATGAAGTTCTGCAAATCCTTCTGAGAATTCTATTTCTCTACCATCAATTATGATAGAACGGTACGTCATTTTTTTATGCGATCTGATTTCGACCGGTAAATCATTTTCATCAATAGAAAGAAACCATTTAACATTTGCATCTTTTAATTCGAACGATCCCGACATTTTTTTATTTTCAGAAATATAAACTTCGCTTTTCTGAACATCTCCGAACAGCCAAATTAACAGATCGAAAAGATGGATCCCGATATTAGTTGCAATACCTCCGCTTTTTTCATTTTCACCCTTCCATGAGTAATGATACCAATTCCCCCGTGGAGCAATGTAAGTCAGTTCCACTTCATGTTTTTTATTTGCAGAAGTTTTTAATTTTTCTTTAAGCTCAATTATCGAAGGATGATACCTTAACTGCATAACAGTGTAAACTTTTTTCCCGCTCTTCAATTCAAGTTCTTCCAACGAATCTAAATTTTGAGGATATAGAACTATTGGTTTTTCACAAATTACATTTGCACCAAGATTTAAGCCCAATCTAATTTGTGAATCGTGCAAATAATTTGGAGAACATACGCTTAGATAATCAATCTTAGAATTATTATGCTGCGATAGTTTTACGAGATGCCTTTCAAATCTTTCGGACTCATTAAAATAATCGGCATGTGGGAAGAATTGATCCAACACGCCAACGGAATCGTGCGGGTCAAACGAAGCGACAAGAAGATTCTCAGTTTCTTTAATTGCTTTCAAGTGGCGCGGTGCTATGTAGCCGGCAGTTCCGGTTAATGCAAATTTCATCATAACAAAGTGAAATAATTTTATTGTCAAATTTAGCAAATAGTGTTTGAATAACTATATGGAATTAGATTAAATTTGCCCAACTTCAAATCGTACAGGAGCAATTGTGAATATTACTGCAGAACTTCAAAAAGTAAAAAATGGATTTCTTCCTTCCTTCTGGGTTGCAAACGGAATGGAATTATTCGAGCGCTTAGCTTATTACGGGCAGCAAATTGTTTTCATGATTTACTTAAGAAACAATTTAGGATTTTCAGAAACCGAAGCAGGTCAATTATCCGGAATGTTCGGAGGGTTGATTTATTTATTACCAATTCTTGCAGGTACACTTGCAGACAAATGGGGATTTCGCCGCGCGTTTAATATTGCATTTTCAATTCTTGCTATTGGATATTTTTTAATTGGTTCTATGGGCATGTCGGTATTCTCAAGCATTTATGGAACTGAACCAAATTACTGGCTGCTTATGAGTTTTCTTGTACTGACAGCATTCGGCGGATCATTTATAAAACCTTCAGTTCTTGGAACAGTTGCAGTCACATCTAAAGAAGAAGTTAAATCTCTCGGCTTTGCAATTTATTATTGGTTGGTAAATGTTGGTGCAATGATAGGACCAACAATCGCGTACTTTGTACGGGATAGTTTTGGAAATGAATTTGTTTATTTGGTTTCATCGGCAAGTTGTTTGGCTATGCTTGTTGTTAACTTGCTTTTATATAAAGATGTAAAAGGAAAAGGAACAGAAGTAGTTGAATCGCTTGGTAAAAAAATTACTAACTTGTTTGTTGTACTTGGTAACTTCAAATTTATGATCTTTCTTTTAATCTACTCACTTTACTGGGTAATTTTCTGGCAGGAGTTTATAATCGTTCCATATTATGTAACTGATTTTATTGATAAAAATTATCCTTACGAACTTCTTCAGTCATGGGCTGGTGCAGGCGCTATTATTCTTTTTCAAATACCTATTAATAGATTGACAAAAAATATTTCAACACCGAATGCTATTTTAAGGGGCTTTGCAGTTTCAAGTTTGATTTGGGTTATTATTGGAATTCATCCAAGTATAATAACTATTGCCGCTGGTATAATAGCTTTTGGTATCGGTGAAGCGATTCAAGCTCCGCGTTATTATGAATATATTTCTAAGATAGCTCCTGCAGGCCAGCAAGGATTATATCAGGGTTATGCATTCTTGCCAATTGCTATTGCAAGGTTTGTAGGTGACCCATTTGGAGGATGGCTATATCAAAATTCCAAAGCTTCCGGACACCCGGAATATGTTTGGTATTCAATGATATCTATCGGGTTGCTTGCGGCTTTCTTTATGTACTTGTATAATAGATTTGTTGTGAAGGAAAAATAATTATATATGTAGAGACTTCATTTATGAAGTCTCCTTTTTAGGAGACTCGATAAATCGAGTCTCTACATTTCTTTATCTAATTATTGCCAGCTTTTGAATCGTTTCTGTAGCTTCATTTCCCTTTTTCGCAATTACCTTGTAAAGATAAACTCCGTTAGCAATTATGTCGCCGTCTGCATCACGTCCATCCCACAATATTCTGTTGAAATCATATTTCAATTCCGGTGAAGACAAAACAAATTCTTTTATCATTCTTCCAGCGATTGTAAATATTTTTATTTTCAGTTCATCTGGAATCTGCGTTAGCTTAAAAGTGAAATACGTTTCATCCTTAAATGGATTGGGATAATTATAAACATTCAAAAGCTGTAAGTCGTTTCTCACAGAAAATATTCTAACAACTCCACTTGAATCAATTAACTTCCCGGTAGCATTTTTACCAAGAATTTTTAAATTGTAATTGCCGTTCTCAAGTATTGGTTTATAATCTACGATAAACTTTGGATTTGATGTTGAGAAAGAATAATAAAGTGATGAGTTGTTTAGAAATGTAATCAACTTGTTATTTAGATAAATCTGAATTGCAGTTGTATCTTTTATCGGAATTAATGATTGATCATTTAATTCAATTCTGATATTTGGTTTTGGCGAAATAAAATCTCCGTTAATAATATCACTGCCGTCAATTGTTAAATTCAACGAAGCCGGTTTTGTATTCGGCTTTATATAAATAGGAATAGAATAAATATTGTTGTCCTTATAAAGTTCAGTGATTTTATTTTCAGCATCAATAATAATTTTTAATTGAACATCTCCGGTAGTACTTGCAGTATTGTAAGTTAAATTGAAAGTTTTCTTTTGATCCGCACGAATTGAATCAACTATCTGTACAAATATTATTTCTTTGGAATTATCTTTTTTCTCTGCCTCGACTCTAACTATAAAATTTTTAGCTGCAGCAGCACCAACATTATAAATGCTGAAAGAGAGAGCAACATTTTCTCCTTGATCAACTGTATCCCTTGAAACACTAACTACCTGATAGTTCACACCTAACTCGGGTGATCCTTTATAGCTATTTAATATTGAATTGATTTGTGGAGAATCGCCATTAGCAGACGCTTCTAATTTAAATTTTAACAGCAGATAAGGATAACTTCTAAATAATTGATCTGACAAACCGATAAAATTATTTGTCAATGCTTCCGTTCGCAATGTATCAATCCGATTGTTACCGGTCTTTCCAATTAAAGAATAACTTAATTTTGAATTGCTTGGTTTTAAGTATCCGATTTCAAAATTTGTCCATTCAATTGCCGGACCTATAAACTGAGTTGAATAAAATCCCGCACTCGATTTTTTTTCAAAAGATGATTTTGCAATTGCTCTTCCCTTAAATATTTTGGCAAATGATTCTACAGCAGAACCAATAGAAGAACCTTTCTTTCCGATTAACGCCCATGAATCTCTAAATCCAAGACTATCAACGTATTTACTTCCGAAGTTTTTCAGTTTTTGTTTCAATGACGAATTCAAATTGATCGAACCTTCATCAACTATTACGACTACAAGAATATCCGCTGCTTTGAGAGAATCAAGTAACTTTGCATATGAATCTTGTGCTGAGGTACCGCCGAAGAGCAGATCAAATTGATTGAATGTTTTTAACTCAAAGGTTATTCCATCGAAGACACAAACGTTATGCCCGCGATTTGGCAGCGGAATATAATTTTGATTGTTCTTTGTGATGACACCTGTATTTCCGTCATTGAATCCGGAAGATATTGCTTCAATTGTAACACCTTCCTTACCTAGATGAATTCCATTATTTACAACAGTATTTACTTTTGAACCGGTACTGAATGATAAACTATCGTTCAACAAATAGCCCGCTGCAGTTGAATAAACAAATGACTTAGTGAGATCATAATTTGTTTGGTCCGATGTTTTACTTCTAAACCAATAGCGATTACCATTTTGCAGCGATCCCAAATTTATTTTTGTAAAATATTCTCCGAACGGAATACTAGATGAAATGTGATTCAAAAAAGAAGGATTCGTTGATATTTGATAATCTATTGTTTGTGCAGATGTTTTTGCAGTAGGGTTTAATATTTTGATTTCATTTAATGAGTTTGTAAAATCATAATCAGTTAGACTTCGAATCGAAGCATTTGTTACTAATAAAGTGACATCTGAATTATTATCGTTTTCATTTAGTTCCTCAATATTTTTCTCACTATCAAGTTCAATAGATATTTTATGTTCACCGGGTTTATTTTTTACCGGCAGAAATACAACCAGCGAATCTATAAACAACGGAATCGTTCGGATGATCTTTTTATCAAGAATAAATAAATTGTTATGACGATCCTTAATAGTAACAAAAAAACTTTTACCGGTGGCTCTTCCTAAATTTATAAATCTAACAACACATTTTACGCTATCATCTTGATTTGTAACCTTAGACGGTGAGAATGAAATATCGTTTACACTTATTTTTAGATTGGGTTTAGACGGAATCTTGAGAGATATAATCGGATCACCTACTAAAGAATTTGTTAAAGAGAATATTTTGTTAACATCGCTAGAACCGTACTTTGTAAGTAATTTAGTTTTAGTTTTGTTGAGCGCTTCTGAAATTGTGAGTACAGAATCTTTTAAGATTGTCTCATAAAATAATTTAGGTGAAACTAACGATGATGAAGTAAATCCTAAAGATGTATTCCCGATGTAGCATATAGCTTGTCCATCTTTAGAGGTTACAAATAATTCGCTGAAAGAAGTAACATCCGGTTCTGCAAATTTTGCTGTTGAACATCCGAAATCTGTAATCAAAGGATTTGCATTAACATTATTGTGCAACTGCTTAGCTTCCGTAATACTGTTATCCCAGGTTTGTGTTCCGCTGTGTCCAAGGTATGAAATAAATAAACCTGAGCTATCAATAGCATTCTGAATTTGTGTAACTGTAAACGGTCCAAAATTAGTATTTGGATTTAGCGTTTTATAAAAATGATGTGCGATTCCTCCAATAGGAGACGGCTTAACAAAATTATCAATTACAAATTGATTACTGCTTCTAAGTTGATTCAACTCATTCTGATCATTTCCGATCCCACCTGAGAAAAATAAAAATCTCTTATTCACTTCTGAATATGATTGAGCTAAGTAATTCTTATGCTTAGATAAATAATTTCTTACATCATCTTCTGTACGTGCAGGTAATCTGCCAATTTTTAGAACGGGATTATATATTGATGAATAATTCCAGTTGATAAACCAATTATCACTAACCGGAATTCCAAATGAAGGAACTAAATTTGGGTGCGGTGGAGCCGGTAATTGCTTCTGCCGGTTTTCATAATAATCATAATTTGCCGAACCGAGAAGAAGAACATATTCTAATTTTGAGCCCGACCAACTATTGTAAGCTGTCATTAAAAAATCTTTAATCGGTTCAGGCGAGAAGAATCCGTAATTAAATTCATCGTAAATATCCAGGATGTTTATCAATGCAACTTTTTTGTTATAAGCTTGATTAATGAAAACAGAATATTCATTTGCAGAATTCATCAATAAAGGGTTAGTTATAATTACATATCCAACCGAGTTGGAAGAACTCCTTAGATTTCTAAATTGTTTCTTATAATAAATTTTGGGTGATAATATTTTTGTTTCTGCAACTATAAAATAATTTTTAGTTGAATCAAGTAGATCAGAAAAAATAATTCTACCGCCTTGAATTTGATAATTCATAATCTTCACAACATTCATCATATCTTCATATTTATAGACCGATATGGGGTTTCCTTGATAACCGCTGATCTCATAATTAACAACCTCTGAAATTTTGTAATCATTGAACTTAAACTGCAGAGAATCATTATTGAGAATTAACGATCGCGGATATTCTATTTCATACCAATCGTGAAATACAGAATTAATTGATGCTGATGTAGGAAATGAAATTGATTTAATTTTATTATTACCGTGCGCTAGCAAGCTTGAGTTAAACACTCCTTTTATTACTCTCTGCTGATACCTATCAAATGATAACGAATCGTAAACCTTATTATCATTATTTATACTTATACCTACTCGATGTGCATTTTTATTTATATCGGTTACATAACTTTGCAATTTTAAAAATGCTTTAGCCGATTTGTTAGGAACCAGATTTGAAACGGAAAACGAAAGATCAATTGAACCGACACCTTGTGTCATCCATAACCATGTTTCATTTTCCGTCCAGTCAGGTAATTGTCTTCTCACTAATTGATCGGTAGAAAAATCAAACCATGCATTTTTTTCATAATGAATTAAGTGGTTGTAATAATTGATAGTCTTTGTAGAAGAACCGCTTGGGATTTGATGGGATGGAACTCGCAATCCATTTTGCTTTCCCCAAGTTAACCATACAACTGTTGTGTCTCCGTATCTATCAAGATATTCATTGTAAGGAGTATTATATGAATTTACTTTTCTATACTTCCCGCCATAATTTTTTATCCCGATGAATTCGATATAGTCATTTGCATCAAAGTGATTATCGTCTTCTCCCGAAACAAATATCGGCACTTCTTTTCCTTTCCAATAAAGTTGAAATGTATGCGGATCAATTTGATTTACATTAACTCCATATCGTAAAAGATCATTCGTTCTAATTCTATAAATGCCATCATTTACTAAACCATATTTTAGATATTCCCTCTGATAGTCTATCCAATCATCACTGTTAATCGTATTTGATTTATTGGAAACAATAAGATACTGAGATGCATATTTTTTGTTAATGACAACATCACTCACTTGAAATTCTTTACCATTAGTTATTGAGACTGATTGGTCTTCCGTAGTGAAAGATAATTCGATAACAAATTTTTTGTTACTAACTATCGAATTTGTTTTAGAATCATAATTAAAGAGAGCAACTGTTAGGTGAAGACATTCATTATTCCCGATCTGAACAATTCCATGATTAATATAATCTTGTACAATTACTCTGTTCCATAATTGATCCGAATTACTAATGAACTTTCCATCTTTATCTAAAACGATATTTGGATTTACAGTCGGGACAGCATTGATAAATTCTTTTTCAACTATTTCATATTTAATAATTGGATTGGATTGAGGAGGAATTGCAATAAACAACTCACTCTTAGGAATTATAAAACTACCAGGTTCGGATTCGTCATAATATTCTTCAAAATATAATTGTTTGGAATTCTGTGAATTTAATAATTGATATTTAACCGGTTCTGTCTCAAAATAAAGCCGATAACTTTTCCCTAGCATTTTTTCTTCAACAAGTTTGAACTGGGCATTGAGATTAATGAAGATTGGAAATAATAAAAAGAATATGATAAAATTATTCTTAAGCATACTAATTATTTATTTTAATAAATTCTGAAATACACTAATATAATTTTCAATCATTTGATTATAAGAGATTTGTCTTTCGACTTTTTGTTTGAGTTCTAAACCAAGTTGATATGCCAGCACTCTATCAATAATTAACTTGTTTATTAGTTCTGCCAACTGAATATGATTTTCTCTCTCAAAAAGTAGTCCGGATTTATTGTCATCAATAATTTCCGGAATTCCTCCAACATTAGATGCTATAACTGCTTTTCCCATTAGACCGGCTTCTAAAATTACCAGACCAAACGATTCCTCTCTCGAAGGAGCAATAACAAATAACGAGTTCTTTATTTTCTCCCATGGTGTAGATCTCAATTCTAAAAATTCTATTGCAATATTCTTCGTATAAGCAAGTTCTTGTAGTTTTAGTTTATCTTTCCCCGCACCAATCAGAATTAGTTTTGGCAAGTTAATTTTGTCTTGAAGAAGATTAAGCGCTTGAATTAAAATATCAAATCCCTTTTGATGATACAATCTGCCAAATCCTAAAATATATTTTTCATTGTTTGAAGAGTTGAATCTTTCCTCATATTCCTTATTAACTCCATTATAGATCAATTCCAGATCTGATTTATTCTTTCCATAATAATTTATTAAATGATCTTTAATAAAATTGCTAACTGCTATTAATTTATCGGCATTATAGCTGATGTATTTTAATCCCTTTGTATGTGAGTGTACTGTTGTAATAATCTTAACGTCTAATCTGAAAATGGATCTTGAAAAAAGCGAAATGAATTCAACATATCTATGATGAGTGTTTATTAGATCAATCCGGTTCTCTTTTACAAATTTCTTTATAGAATAATTGCATTTAATCAATTGGTACAACGATTTCTTATTCGGATCGCAAGGAACAATCATGGTTTGGATTTTAACATTCGGGATTAAACTTAAATCGCTTTCCGGATTTGTTATTAAAGAAACATTGTTCCCTTTTTCTATCAATCCTTTAATAAGTGATATCCCGATTTTCGAACGGCCGCAAATAGGTTTAATATTTGGGATAAATATTGCGATATTCATTTTGTAATCCGTTCTTTAATAACATTAAAAACAAAAAACGGATATTCAACAAAATATCTTTTCCATAATCTTGCCGGGTCATTAATTAATCTGACTAACCATTCCAAAGATAAAGTTCGTAATAATTTCGGTGCTCTACGAATATGACCAGAATAAAGTGAAAAGAAAGCTCCTACTGTGATAATTAAATTTGCATTTAGTTTATTATAATTTTCAATAACCCACAATTCTTGTTTAGGCACACCCATACCTACCAAAAGAATATCAGGGTGACAGTCATTAATTTTTTCAACAACACTATTGGTCAAATTTCCATAACCATTTACTGAGCCAACAAATTTTATATTAGGATAGTCGTGCGATACTTGATAAATAAATAATTGTAATATTTCATTTTCATTTCCTAAGAGAAACAACGATAGATTATTATCATTGGCAATTTTTAGTAATTCAATATATATATCCGTACTAATTAATTTCTTAAATCTTGGAAATATTCGTGGTAGTAATAATTTAAGAATGATGTAAACACCGGTTGAATCGGGATAACAATAAATATTTTTGCTTATAAAGTTGAGGGATTTTTGAAAACTGTAATTGAGTAATCTGAAATCGCAATAGAAGATAGATGTTTTTTCTTTTTGTAAGAATGACTTTTTCATTAAAGAATAGAGTTCATCCTCTTGAAATAAATAGAGCTTAAGATTATGTAAATCAATCGTTTTGCTTTTCATGTTATCAAGCCAATATCTTTTTTGCTAAATTATAAACTTGCTGAGGAGTCACTTCTTCGATGCAAAATCTTTTTTCATGAATGCATCTCCACTCACATCCTTTACAATCAACATCATTATAGAGTAAATATTCATTATCTCTTTCTAGATAGGGAAAGAAAGTTCCATAAGAACCGCAACCGATAATAGCAATTGTAGTTTTGTTAAGTGCTTTTGCTATGTGTGTATAGCCGGAATCATTACCTATGAAAAGATCAGCAATCGAAATTAATGCGGCACTTTGAGATAATGTGAATTGCCCGGCAATATTAATAATATATTTTGATTTAGGAATAAGCTTATCAATTCTATTTTTCTGCTGTTTAGATCCTTGATATATGATAAGATAATTATCATTACTGAACAGATGATTCAGCTCATGATAATTTCTTCCCGGCCAATTCTTTTCTTCAATATCACTCAGAGGATTGATGACAATTATTTTTTCATAGTGCACATTATAAAATGTTTTTAGCTTTGGATTGACTTCCGAGATAATATCATTATTTAAATAATATTTTGTCATCAAATTAATTTTTCTAGTTAATATTGATTCTAAGACTATGGATTGCTTTTCAAATTCAGTCTTCCCTCTTAGGACGAATATTCTATCGTAATATTTATTATAATGTTTTGTGAATATTCTTCTTAAGTGTTTCTGGTTGTTTGTAAGACATACCTTCTTCGATGCACCAGATAGAAGTGTTATCTCATCATTTAGGGGTCCACGTGCTGTTGTAAGATTAATTGCATATTCTAGATTTAATTTTTGAAGTTCTTTTATAAATTTTATTCTATACAAAAAAGAAAAACGGTAGCGCGTATGGTCCCAATAAATAATTTTCACTCTTCCACTATAGTAAGTGAAAAGATCCGAGTACTTCTTCATAACTAATAAATAAATCTCTTTTTCTTCTTCAAATAAATCTTCATTTACTAAAACCAAGGTTGATAGAACAATATCTCCAATTTGTCCTGTATTAATAAAGAGTATGTTTTGGGCTTTCTTGAATTTATGACCGTTAGCAATTTTCTTAACAAGAAAAAATAGAGCAAGTGCAATCGCATTTTTTAGATAAATAAATAATAGAGATTGGTCTATATTATTTTTTTTGAAGATCATAATCTTAAATTATAATTGTGATAAGACTCTCCAATTCACACCGTCATGATAAATGAGTTTTTTATTTTTCATTTCAATAAGCATTTCAAATGATATTTTAGAATATCCTCTTCCACTAATTCCCTTTTCAACTTTTAGTTTCATTGGATGAAAAAGATAATTTGGAGCTTCACCGGGATTAATTGATAAAAAAACAAAATCACTTAATGTTTGAATACTTACAATATTATTAGTTAAAACAACGCTTACTCTTGGTATTTGCTTTCCATATTCAACACTACTTAATTCAGAAAACAGTATAGGGGCCATGTTAAGCTGTTTATTTCCATATTGTTTTTTAATTACATAATTATATTGATAATTAAGCGTCAACTGATCTTTTGTCGTTATGATGAAAGAATTATCATTATACAAAGAAACGAGTTGATGAATTCTTATAGAATAACTTTGTGTAAATATTTTTTCTACACCATAAAACTTATAAATAGTAGTAAGATTGAGAATACAACACATTATTATACTTATCTTAAATAGTTTTTCTTTATAAACAGCTATTAATCCTAATAGCAGAATAAAAATATACAATGCTTGAAGAGAGTTAATACGGGAGCCTGCATGGACAAAGATTCTCGGGAATGATATGATTAAGAATGAGATAAAGATTAATAAGAGAAATTTTATTTTTTTAAGTTTAAAAACTAACAAGAGAAAAGCAAATAGAAACATTACTGCCAAAAGAAATGCAAGCCATTTATTTATAACAAAATAATTGTATAACATTTCACCGTAATAGGGATTAATCACAATCAAAAGATTACCAAACAACGAAAATGGTTTTTTCCAAAGACTCTCTAGAAAAATTAAAAATTCCGGTTGATGCATGCTTGCATTAAGGAATGAATAGCAAATCACTGTAATAACTTCAAAGGCTATGACACATAGTAAAATAATTCCGTCTTTGCTAATATTAATTCTTTTTTTATACCACACAAAAAACAAAAATAAGAATGGTAAATGAAGTGATTGCTGTTTAGATAATATTGACATTATAAAAAAAATAAATTGTAAAACTAGAAGGAGAATATCTGATTTTTCTTTATTTAAGTATTTGATTGCGGTTAGCAAAGAAAGGACATAAAAAAGAATCATTAATAATTCGGTCCGATTAGAAATCCATGTAATCCATCTAAAGTTATCGGGGTAACAAGAATAAATAAGCGTTATAAAAAATATCCACATATGTGATATTTTCAAATCGAAATATTTCTTTAATTCAAGCAAAAGAAAATAAACCGCAACAACTAATAGTAGGTGAAATAGAAGATTTTCAAATTTCATTAGAATAGGCATCATCGGAAATAATTTATAATCTATCCAAAAACTGAAATATGAAACCGGTCGAAGGAATAAGAAATAAGGATCCGTGGGGTTGAGTGATATAAAATTGTTTGGATGAGTATTGATAATTCCGAATACAACATAGTCATCAAGATAATGATCAGGTAGTGCGATAATAAAGGGTATGAAAAATAAAAGATTGGATAATATAATTAGTATAACAACTTTTCTATCGCTGAGTGAAAATGCTGTTAAAACACTGTATCTTCCCCCCAAAAGTTTCATTTGATCTCTTTATAATGAATACTTAATCTTTCTATTTACTATTTAATAAATAATATTTTACGAATCCAGTTAAACATCGGTATTAACAAAGTAATTAATAAAATGAATAACAATGAATTTGATATTTCGTAAAACTGCAATACGTAAACAGCAATAATTAATATGATCCCTAATGAGAAGGATTTTATTAGATTACTTATATATAGTTCACCAAAATTCCTCTTATGCAATAAAAGAAGAATGAGAAATACTAATAATTCGCTAAGCACAGATGCATAGGCTGCTCCTATAGCATATAATTTGGGAATTAATATCAGATTTGAAAAAATATTTACAATTGCACCGGCAATTATTGCTGCTAATAATTGGCTTTGTTTCCCAATTGCGATTAGCGGATTACCGTAAACTCTATTTAAATATCCTAGTAATAAATTTAGCATGAGTATTTTCAGCAGTGGTATAGAATACTGATAATTAATCCCGTATGTAATTTCAATTATTTCTTTAGAAAAAGTATAACTCATAATGCTAATTATTAACCCGAATGCAAACAATGTTTTTGAATAGTTCTGAAGTAATTTTTTTATATCGCCTTTCTCTAAATTTACTTTTGACATCTGCGGAAAAAATGTTTGGTAGATAATTGACGCTGGTATAAAAGCTAAAAAAACAAATCTAACTGAAGCTGAATAGTATCCGACTTCGGTAGAATTTGTCATAATCCCCAGCATTAATTGATCAATGTTAAAATTCATTAATAATAAGAAAGCGGAAAAAGCTAATGGATATGATTGCTTAATAAGTCTTTTAACAATGTTTACATTTATTGAGAATTTTATTGTTGGTTTCTTCATTAAATAAAAAATAAATAGAATAATTGAATTCAGAATTTCTTTTAATGTGATAACCAAAATTGCAATATTAGAATCGGTAGTATTATTTATAAAAAGATAAACCGAAATTAGATTTACTAAAGAAGAGATAACCAGACCAATAGAGATAGGTAGAAATTTTTCTTTTGCTCTAAAAAACCAGTTTGTATAAAATCCTGTTGATATGATTGAGAGACCATATATGATTGCAAACATTCGTACAGAATTATTATTGATATAAGATAAAACAAAAATTATAAGTATAACATATAACAGCAGACTGATTAATAATCTTAATGAAAGTACATTATTTCTAAAATCAATTTCATCTGCTACCCCAATAGATAGTTCTTTAGTAGCTATATCATCGTGAATAAACCCTAATAGAATTGTAAAATATGAAACAAGAACAATTGCTAAATTTATCGCCCCAAAATCTTCGACTAAAAGAATTCTTGCTACATAAACAAGAGTAAAGAAATTTAAAATACGACTGACGATCTCACCCGTAGTGAAAACTAATATATTTTTTTGAATCAGTCTTAAATTCATGGATACAGTCTAATTCTATTACTTAAAATTAATTTATATTATCTTAAATCCGAAAATTGAAAACATATATATTTGAATAGTAATATAGAGTTATTAGCAAAATGTGTATCATTGATCGGTGTGCCGTTTGTGCTTACTTATACGGTAAGCATCGACTGGATTTTTAGAGGAAAGATAAAGATAGATTCGATGAGTTATTTAGTGGTTATTTTTCTATAGCCACTTAATTTTGATACCCACGGATAATTGATAACAACGTAGCCGATAAGTGAAGCCAATTATTTAAATATGCCAATAATTTTTAAATTTTTTATTTAATTGAACTTCTTTACACATGCAATATACCACAGAAACATGCATCCAAGAACAATATAAATACCTGTTGCAAAAACGGCATCCCCTCAATTGGCTTGTTATAACGAATCTTTTATTTATGGACAATTACAAAACTCTAGTTGCATCGAATTTTGTTTCAATTTTCCATTACCATTAAGGACAAATTCAAAATGTTTTAGAATTTTTTTCTTATCTATAAATTCAATCTGAGTGTGATCAACATCGCTGCTATTTTGAGGAAGTGAATAAAAACTTGATATACCTTCCCAGTCAGTATCTCTAAGGGAAACAATATCTTTTAAGAAAAAACTAATCCAATATTCTCCGATTTTTGAATTGGGATTCTCGTACTTGAGTTTATCATTAGCAATGGAAACATATTTTGTATCCAATTCGAAGCCTACATAGTTTCTACCAAGTCTTTTAGCAGCTATTGCAGTTGTTCCGGTCCCCATAAAAGGATCGAGAACAATATCCGAATCATCTGTACTCATCAAGATCAACCGTTCTAAAAGATGAATCGGTAGTTGACAAGGATGTTCATCTCGATATTTATTGTGTTTTATTCTATGTATATCTGTCCAAACATCAGATAGGAGAGGACCAAATGGGTGTAGTAATTGCTTTTTACCACCATAATCTTTTAATAGGTAACCACATTTCCGGCAGCGTTTATGAGGGTATCTTAATTCATAAAACTTGGTTTGTTTTATATCTTTTACATAATATAAAATTCCATAATGAGAAGGCTGTAAAGACTTTCCCATTGGAGCGGTTGGTGCATCCCAAGAAATCCAGTGCTTAAAAATTGAATATTTATTTAAAATAGAAGAATAATAGGTTAGCCATTTTGGAATATTATGGACAAATATTGAACCGGAAGGTTTTGTCACTCTCACCATTTCGCTGATCCATTTTTCACACCAATCAACATATTCTTGCATTTCTAACTTATCATTATAAGCACTATATTTTTTTTTGAGATTAAAGGGAGGATCGGCAAATGTAACATCAATAGAATTATCCGGAATCTTTTTAAATAATTCTATTGAATCTCCAGCCAATATTTTATTAATAAATTCTTTCATAATTATTTCACTGTCTCAATTAATAGTTCTTTAAATCTTTCTAACTCATCATTGTGAAAAGTAAAAACATCTTCGTAGGCAGAAACCATTCTCTTCAGATCACCCTTTCGAACATACCACCCAATACCATCAACAAAACCAATAAATTTTGCTTTTGGATAATGATGTTTAATTAATGCATCAATTGAAATTTCTGTTTTTGATTTGTCCCCTTGTCCAGAGGATGTTGTAACTAAGTACGAACTTTCAATTATCAATAGAGGATTTTTCTTATTAGGAATAATAAAATCCATTGTTCTTTTTGAGTCAGGTGCATTAGTTATTAATTCAGAAAGATCACCTCTTTCAAAAGTTACCTTAAATTCATCTAAGATATTTTCAATAAATGTTTCAGGGTTATTTTCTTTTTTACCGGAATACGAACCTTTCTCTTTGTATCTGATTAATGTGTCAATCAGATCTGGAATTTGATACTGCAATTTAGAAATACTTAATTTCTTTAATTCAAAAAGAGGTAAAGTTTTAGCTAGGAATGGGATTGTCGCCCCTTCAAAAAATAAATTTACAATGCCTTGTCTAAAGTATTCATCTGTCTTTATCATAGTTGTAATTTTTGAGTCAGACCATTCAGCTATTCCATCATCAGATATTGATTCTTTCTTCAACCATTTTTCCTTAACCAAAATTCTATTTAATTCTGCATCATCAACAACCCTTATTAATGTCGTTATTCTTTTCAAATTCTCATTTGAAAACCCAGTCAAAGCAAGTAAAGCTCGCAGTCCATTTTCTTTTTCTAAAATTAATTTTTCAAATAATTCTTTTTTAAGTCCATTAAGTTCAATTTCGTTCTTTAAATTCAGAAGTAACTCTTTAATTGAATTAACATACCCCTCATAACTTTCTTCAAATTCTTTGTTATAGAAATAAAATGTGTTCTTATCGATAACTCTTTTAAATTTTTCTTTAGTTGATTTCATTATTATCCTCTTAAACAAGTTTTTTAAAAAAGAGAACATATTCGTCCTTCATAGTATTTTGCAAACCTTTAATGGGTTTAACAATGCTTTTAATGAGTTTTAACTTAGCTTCTTCACAAAAATAAATTATTTTATCCTCTAGTCGAATACCGCCGGTTTGATTAGTATTTGACCCAATAATAATTATAGCATATTTGTCAGGTTTAAGCACCCTTGCCATTTCAAAACAAACCATCCTCATATCAGCAAAATAATTATCAAGCCTTTCGGTTTTATTTTTACCTCTTAAACCAAGCATTCTTTCTTTTAATTTGTCTACATCAACTCCAAGATAATTCAATTGGTCTTGATCATTTTTTGCATAATCAATTGCGAATGAATATGGTGGTGAAGTAATAATACCATCAAATGAATTATCTTCCAATTTTAATGACATTGCAGACGAATCTTTCGAGATACTTACTTCTCCTAATATGTTATGATTGAAGAATGGATTTCCCAAATAATTCATAACTGTATATATATAACGGCAAAAAACTCTCTTAAATAATTCTTTATGAGTTGAACCTTTTGTTCTATTAAAATAACCCATTGAGTCAAGGAAAGACAATAAAGTTAAGTAGTATTCGGCTTCATTAGAAAAAAGAGTATTATCCTTTTTAGAATCATATTTTTTCTTATTTGAAAAGAAAGCGAATAACTTATCTTCCTTTTTGAGCAGTTTTAGAAGTTCTTCCTTGCTTAATTTTAAAGATTCGTATTTTGTCTTTGTCATTAAGCGACAGAACGGACTAATATCAACTGCCACGGAATTAATACCCAACAATGCCGATTCAATATTGGTTGTACCACTACCACACATTGGATCTAAAATAAGATTCCCCTTTTTTAACCCAATAATGTTTAGTAAACTTTTTACAAGTTGAGGGTGAAATTTACCCCGATACGGAAATAAAGAATGTGTCGCATAACCAGTTGAGAATTGCCCATTTTCAAAATAATTCTTAGTTCTACTTGACCTATTTAAGATTTCAAATGATGGCTTTTGTGTATTAGATTGAAAATGTAAAGTCGGCTTTGAATTTATTGTTTTAAAGTACGCACTTCTATTAATTAAATCAGACTTTGGTAAAGCATTATATTCAAGGAAGGCTAATTCCAATTCGAATAATTCTGTAACCGAAGGTAATAACTCAACTTCGTCGTCGAACAAAATATTAGTAAAATTATATTTAAAAATATTTTTCCCATTCATACAATAAATATATCAAAGTAAATCTAAGCATTCAGTAAAAATATTTAGAAAATCTTTGCGTCACAATTAATTTATTGCCCTCTAGATTTTTTACTCAACTCAACACGGTTAAATCCGTTAAGCGCAGCGACGCGGTAAGCTTCCGCCATAGTTGGATAATTAAACGTGCTGTTGATGAAATACATCAAACTATTTCCATCGCCTTCCTGCGACATAATAGCTTGCCCGATATGAATAATTTCCGATGCCTCATATCCAAAACAATGGATACCAAGAATTTTCAAACTCTCTCTGTGAAAAAGAATTTTTAACATACCGACTGTCCTTCCGGTTATTTGAGCACGAGCTAAATGGCGGAAGAATGAATGCCCGACTTCATAAGGAATTTTCTTCTCGGTTAATTCTCTTTCGTTCAAACCGACAGAACTAATTTCGGGAATGGTATAAATACCAGTAGGTATATCTTCTATTCTTAAAATTGTTAGTTCACCTAGAGTTAAATATCGGGCTGCAAATCTTCCTTGATCGTATGCTGCACTTGCTAAACTTGGGTAACCGATAACATCTCCAACTGCATAAATATTTGGAACAACTGATTGATAAAACTCATTCACTGGAATAGAACCTCTTTCATCAGTTTTTATTCCAAGTTCTTCAAGTCCCATATTTTGAGTATTACCGGTTCTGCCCTGAGCCCATAATAAATAATCACTTCTAATTTCTTTGTTCGATTTTAAATAAATTTTTACACCATTTTCATCAGCAATAACTTTTTCATATTCTTCACCATGCCGAACAAGAACACCGTTCTCTCTAAGGTGATAAGCTAATGCATCAATTATTTCATCATCAAGAAAAGATAAAAGCTGGTTGCGTGTGTTTATCAAATTAACTTTTACGCTCAATCCTCTAAAGATAGATGCATACTCACAGCCGATTACTCCGGCACCATAAATTGTTAACGTTTTAGGATTATCATTTATTTTTAGAAGTTTATCACTATCAACTATACGCGGATGAGAAAAATCAACATCGGGCGGGTGATACGGACGGGAACCTGTTGCAATAAAAAATGCATCTGCTTGATATTCTTTTTTAAGTCCTGTGGATTCCGTTACTTCTACAGTATGTTTATCAATAAATCTTGCCCTGCCGATAATCAAATCAACATTATTCCGTGTATAAAAACCATGTCTTAAATCAACCTGGCATTTTATAACAGTTCCGGTTTGTAATAATAATTCTTGATAAGTAGCTCCTTCAAACTTATTGCTGTCATATAATATTTGGCTTGCATGTCTTAATGCTTTACTGGGAATAGTACCTTTGTGAGTATTGCTACCGCCAACAAGAGAGAATTCTTCGCAAACTGCAACCTTCTTCCCTTCTTTTGCACAAGTCATTGCAGCTCCCTCGCCGCCAGGTCCACTGCCTATTATTATTACATCATATTTTTTTTCCATTAATTAAATTCCAAAAAAATAAATAGATTGATTATAGGTCAAATTTGATTTGCCGGATTAATCAAATTTAAGAATTATAGAATCTCTCTCTCGTGCAGAAAGTTCGTCCGATTTATTAGTTGTTTTGAACAAATCAAAAACATTTTTTACTTCAGTGTTAATATTCTTTGTTTCAAATTTTTGTTTTTGGTTTGAGCTTACATTCTGAGTTGTTTTGAACAAATCAATAGTATTTTCTATTTCAGTAAAAGTATCTATTGATTCATCTTTTTGTTTTTGATTAAGGTCATTAGCAGAATTAATATCTTGTGATACTTGCAAAGGAGTAATAGTACTGCCTTCCGGAATACCTAGTGCTTGTTTGAGTAATATAATTATTTCTTCTCGAAGATCATGTACTCTATTAATATCAGGTGGAGTTGGTGTTTGAAATGAAGATTTTATTTCATCTTTATCTTCAGATATTTTCTTAACCTTTGAGATCAATGCAGTTTCAGAATCGGATGATATGATTGTATCTTTTGAAGTAATTATCTTTTTCTGTTCAATATTTTCCGGCAGCTCGTTATCTGTAAAATTCTCGTCGAAAGCAAAGATGGCATCGGCAAATATTTTATCATTTTGACTTTGAGCTTCAACAGCTTTTAGATCAAAACAATAAACTTCTGCAAAGTTAGGTTCAGCTTCTTTTTTTGTTAATGAAGTTAATCCTACTTGCTGAATCTTAAACCTAAATCTAGACGGATCGAGATCAAAACGTAAATGACGTAAATCTTTAATTGCAAAGATCGGGTCAAAATAAATCAGCTCAACTTTGTTATTGATCTTAATAAAATATCCGTATTTGGTTGAATAAGCGTTTAATTGATTGATATTAGTAAGAAGTCTGTAAATGATCAAATTTTTTGGTGAAGGATCTTTAACGTAAGAACAAACATCGAAGTAACTAATGCGACGCGGCCTTCTCTGCTTCTCATTCTTAAATATGATCTTAAAACTATCACTGAAGTTGAATAAATTCTGAGAGTAAATCAGTAGATCGTTATTTCGCAAATCAAGAGTTTCTAGTAACATCTGTTTTCTCTTAATATTTAGTTTTAGATATATGCTTTTTTAATTTCAAGCCCATCGTATTAAACCTAATTCAAAAGGATTAATTAACTGAGTATGTTTTGGAAGTATTCTTAAAGTAAATCCAAATTGTCCGGTATCGTTGCATTCAATTTGTCCACGGTAAGTGTACTTAGCCGATTTTGTTTTCTTGCCGACATGAGTCATAGTAATTGAATATTTAGAACCATTCTCACCTTCATCTACTTTACCGTAATAAATTTGTACCTCTACATCATCGGGTGTAAGTTCACCAAGTTCCACTTCAACAAGAATGGGATATTTAAAACCAAATTTCAGATCGCCGTTTTTCTCTTCTTCGGTAACACTTAAAAATTTTACTTTGTTCCAATTTTCATATAAAATATTTTTCCATTGAGAAAATTCTTTCCCTTTTTCCCAATTATTTTTCATAAGGTTCATTCGTTTTTCATATGATTCGAAATAAAATTTCTTAGCATATTCTTCAACCATTCGGTGCGAATTATATTCTGAACCCAAAGTTTTCATGGAATTTTTCATTATTGAGATCCAGCTGCGCGGTAGTTTATCTTCACCACGATTAAAAAATATTGGTACAAGTTCTTTTTCAATTGCTTCATAAATCAAACGAGATTCTACTTCATCTTGATAATCCAAATCATCATATTCTTCCCTATTTCCTATCCTCCAGCCAACATTAGGTGTAAATGCTTCGTCCCACCAACCATCCATAACACTTAAATTCAAACCGCCGTTAGCAATTACTTTCATTCCGGAGGTTCCGCTTGCTTCAAAAGGACGGCGCGGATTATTCAACCATACATCACAACCGGCAACCATGTAACGTGCAATATTCATATCATAATTTTCGATAAAAATAATTTTCTTTCTTAAATGAGGTTCTTTTGATATTGCAATAACCTCTTGTATAAGTTTCTTCCCTTCTTCGTCTTTAGGATGAGCTTTTCCCGCAATAATTAGTTGAACAGGATAATCATGATTGCTAAGTATATTGCTAAGACGATCAATATCCTTAAAGATAAGAGTAGCTCGTTTATAAGTTGCAAACCTTCTAGCAAAACCAATAGTAAGTGCTTGTACATCTAATACTTCTTTTGCAAATGCAAGTTCTGAAGCAGAACCGCCGCGTTCGGAAATTTGTTTAATTAATCTGTTTCTAGCGAAAGCGACTAATCTTTCTCTTCTTCTTTCATGAGTGCGCCATAGTTCTTCATCAGGTATTTCATCAATTCGTTTCCAAGCTTCTTTATCGGAAGGATTCTGCATAAATTTTTCACCGAGGTAACGGTATAATAATTCCTGCATATCGTTCGATAAGTGTGAATGCGTATGCACTCCGTTTGTAATATAGTCAATTGGGATTTCATCAAATGGAACATCTACAAATCCTGACATCCACATTTTCTTAGATACTCTTCCATGAAGTTTACTTACACCATTAACAAATCCAGCCATATTCATAGCAAGATGTGCCATATTAAAGTTAGTTACCGGTTTTTCTTTAATGATTGTACCAAGACTGTAAAATATTTTGTCACTAATTTTTAATTCATTTCTATAATATTGCCCGAAATATTTTTCGACAAGATCATTTGGAAAAATATCTATACCTGCGGGAACAGGAGTGTGGGTTGTGAAAACATTTGAATAGAAACCAATGTCTTTTGCCTCATTAAAAGTAAGATTGTTATTTTTTATTAAATAACGGATTCGTTCTAAAGAAAGAAAAGCTGAATGTCCTTCGTTCATATGGCATACAACCGGTTTAATATTCATAGCATCTAATGCACGAATGCCGCCTATACCAAGAACAATTTCTTGTTCAATTCTTGTTTCTATATTCCCGCCATATAATGTACGTGTAATTTTTCTATCTTCTTCTGAATTTTCAGAAACGTTTGTATCAAGAAGAAATAACGGAATACGGCCGACTTGAATTTTCCAAACTTGTAAAACAACTTTCCGCCCGGGAAAATCCATTTCAATTTTTAATGGTGTATTGTCTTTGTTTGTAACCAACGAGATGGGTTGATTGAAAAAATCAGTTAGCTCATAACGTTCTTGCTGCCAGCCATCGTTGGTAAGATATTGTTGAAAGTATCCTTCTTTATAACATAAGCCAATTCCTACTAATGGCAATCCAAGATCACTTGCAGATTTTATATGATCCCCGGAAAGAACACCAAGTCCACCCGAATACACTTGCAAACATTCCGTTAAACCAAATTCGGCAGAAAAGTATGCAATAAATTTATCGCCGTTATATTTATAATTTTTTTGATACCAACTTTTCTCTTCAAGATAAACATTAAGATGAACCGAAACACGGTTCATGTGAGATATAAAACTATCATCATTTGCTATTTCATTTAATCTGTCTTGACTTATTTTACCGAGTAATAATACCGGATTATGATGAGTATCTTCCCATAATTTCCGATCTAATCTTCTGAATAGTTCTATAGCATCATGATTCCAGGTCCAAAATAGATTATAAACGATTTCACGTAACGCTTCTAATTTTTCAGGTAATGAAGGAATTACATTAAATCTTCCTATATAATTTACCATCAATTTCTCCGTTTGTAAGCCAATAACATTTACAGAGTAAATTTAATATATTTTTTGAATAATTAACTATTTCTTAATTATAGAAATTATTTTCAACATCGGTAATGTATGGTTAAAATTGTGAATATGACCGGATAATTCTAATGATCCAAAATAACTGGTTACACATTATTTTACTTTCGGGAACAATTCATTTCTATTTAATATAAAAGCTATAAATAATATCGAGATAATAGTGTTTTACAACCTAATGATTTTTAGTAAATTTGTTTTGTAACTAAATTTACTAGATAATGAATTACTTAATAAGTTTAACAATCGGGTATCTAATTGGCTCTTTTCCAACTGCGTTTATTATTTTAAGAAAATCCCACGGTTTAGATATTACCCAAACAGGTTCCGGTAATGTTGGAGCATTAAATTCATATCGAGTAACAAAATCAAAACGGATTTTTTTACTTGTTTTAATTATAGATTTTTTAAAAGGGTTCCTAAGTGTAATACTCACAATCTTATTATTTGGACAAGAATTTATTTATCCAATGCTTAGCATTACCGCAGCAGTATTTTCACATTGTTATTCTCCATGGCTCAAACTAAAAGGCGGTAAAGGTTTAGCAACGGCAACTGGTGGTTCTATCGGTTTATCAATTCCGATTTTTGTAATATGGATTTTTATGTGGAGCGTTTTTTTTCAATTTCGTAAAGATATTAATTTTGCAAGTGTTTATGCTTCGATTATGACGGCAATCTTTTCTGTATTTGGTTTTTCAACCATGAATAGATTCTCTTATTTTCATGCACGAAGCAATTTTGAATTTGGTTTTCTTGTATCTGTAGTGATGTTAATTATAATTTCCAAACACATTTCACCCCTTAAAGAAAGATTAATAAAAAATAAAATAAATTAGGAATATATTATGAACAGATTGAAACATATTCTATTCTCATCTGTTGTTACTTTAATTATAGCATCTATTGTTTTTACAATCATTATCAAGAATGATTCTACAAGTCGTGATAATCTCAGTTCAATCTTAAATCAATCCTCATCAAATTACATAGAGCGACAGCAATTAAATTCCTTATTAGCAAATGAAAGACAAAATATTATTACAAAAACTGTTGAAGAAGTTAGCCCCACTGTAGTTGGTATAAACGTAACCGAAATACGCGAATACCGCGATGCATTCAGTATGGATCCATTCTGGCGGCAATTTTTTGGCGATAGAGTCTATAAACAGCAGATAAAAAGTTTAGGCAGCGGCGCTATCATTTCTCCTGATGGATACATTTTAACAAACGATCATGTTGCTGGCAATGCACTCGAAGCAATTGTAACATTAACGGATGGAAGTCAATATAATGCAAAATTTATCGGAAGTGATGCTACTTCTGATATTTGTCTATTAAAAATAGATGCAAAGAATCTTCCGTATATCAAACTTGGTAATTCTGGAGATATTATGCCCGGTGAATGGGTAATAGCTTTTGGCAATCCGTTTGGATTATTCGATATAAATGATAAACCTACCGTTACAGTAGGAGTAATCAGCGCAACCGGTATGAATTTAGGAACTGATAAAAATCGCTACTATGTAAATATGCTCCAGACAGATGCAGCAATTAACAGTGGAAACAGCGGCGGACCTTTAGTTAATGCCGTTGGAGACTTGATTGGAATGAATACACTTATTCTACAATCTCAAGATGCACAAAGATATGGATTGAACTTAGGAAGTATTGGTGTTGGTTTTGCTATTCCGATAAATAAAATTAAAAAAGTCGTTACCGAATTAAAAGAGAAAGGAAAAGTAGATCGTGATTTTTGGACCGGATTAAGTATACTTACCATAAATGAGTCAATAGCAAAAACTTATAACTTAAAATCATCAAGAGGAGTAGTTGTTACTCAGGTATCAAAAAAATCACCGGCATCTAAGACGGGACTTTTAATTGAAGATATTATTATCGCTGTCAATGATTTCAGAATTAATGACGAGACTACTTTGATTGGTATATTACAGGAATACCGAACAGGTGATGAAGTCAAAATAAAAATACTCCGTGATGGCCACGAGCAAACCTTAAAGATGAAATTGGAGAAGAAATAAATGATTGAACGATATACTCGTCCCGAGATGGGAAAAATTTGGAATGATCAATTCAAATTAGAGACCTGGTTGAAAATTGAAATTCTTGTATGTGAAGCACGGGCAGAAATGGGAGATATTCCAAAAGCAGAGTTGGATGAAATAAAGTTCAAAGCTAACTTTGATTTGAAACGAGTTCTTGAAATTGAAGAGACAACCAAACATGATGTTATTGCTTTCCTAACTAATGTTGCTGAGTATGTAGGCCCCGCTTCGCGCCATATTCATTATGGAATGACTTCTTCTGATGTCTTAGATTCAGCTCTTGCTTGTCAAATGAAAGCAGCAGGTGAATTGCTATTAAAAGATCTATACGATCTAAAACAAGTATTGAAAAAACGAGCGCTTGAACATAAAAAAACTATTTGCGTTGGAAGAAGCCATGGAATTCATGCCGAAGCTTATTCAATGGGTTTAAAATTTGCTCTTTGGTATGAAGAAGCCAAAAGAAATATAGAACGTCTTCAACATGCAATTAAATCAGTAAGTACTGGTAAAATTTCCGGTGCAGTTGGTACATTTGAACATTTATCGCCAATGGTTGAAGAATATGTTTGTACAAAACTCGGATTAAAACCCGAGCCGGTTGCAACACAAGTTGTACAAAGAGATCGTCATGCTGAGTTCCTATCTGTTTTAGCGATTATTGGTTCTTCATTAGAAAAAATTGCAATCGAAATTCGGCATCTTCAGCGAACTGAAGTACTTGAAGCAGAAGAATTTTTTTCGAAAGGACAAAAAGGATCTTCAGCAATGCCTCATAAAAGAAATCCAATAGTGAGTGAAAGAATAACTGGTATAGCAAGAATTCTTCGCGGAAATTCTGTTGCTGCTTTAGAGAATGTTGCACTTTGGCACGAGCGTGATATTTCACACTCATCTGTTGAACGAGTTATTATTCCGGATTCTTGTATTGCACTTGATTATGCTTTGGGACTAACAATCAAACTTGTAGATAAGCTAGTTATTTATCCGGAAAACATGTTGAAGAATCTTAATCTAACACGGGGACTAATTTTCTCTCAGACTGTACTTCTTAAACTCACAGAGAAAGGAATGTCACGTGAAGACGCTTATCAAATAGTTCAGGTCTCAGCAATGAAAGTCTGGGAGAATACATCTAAGAACCTTAAAGATGAACTTTCAGAATCAATTGAAGTGAAGAAATACCTATCACAGAAAGAAATTGATGAACTATTCGATCCGGGTAAACTCTTAAAAAACATAGATTATATTTTTTCAAGATCCGTAGAAATGAACTAAATTTTTACCTATTGAAGGAATCGAACGATTCCCTTCTCTAACTTATTTTCTTCATTTTTTGCTTATATTCACACAATTCTTGACAAATAGATTATCCTTTCATATATTGGCACTCACTAATTCAGAGTGCTAATCATTTATCAACTAAAGGAGGTCAAACTATGGCAGATTTCAAAATCAAACCATTAGGTGACAGAGTAATTGTAAAAGCTAAAGAAGCAGAGGAAACCACAAAAGGTGGAATCATTCTTCCGGATACAGCAAAAGAAAAACCAATTGAAGGGACAATCGTTGCTGTTGGAGCGGGAAAAGTTACTGAGGAAGGTAAGCTTGTAACAATGAGTGTTAAAGTTGGTGACGTTGTATTATATGGTAAATATTCCGGGACCGAAATTAAAATTGACGGAGAAGAATATTTAATAATGCGCGAGAGCGATGTTTACGGAATAGTTAAATAAAAAAGTTTGAATAATAAAATTGGAGAATAATTATGGCAGCAAAAATTGTAGAATACGGCAGCGATGCAAGAAGCGCTCTCAAAGCGGGTGTTGATAAACTTGCAAACGCTGTTAAAGTTACACTTGGTCCTAAAGGAAGAAATGTAATTATTGACAAAAAATACGGCGCACCAACTGTTACCAAAGATGGTGTTATGGTTGCAAAAGAGATCGAACTTGAAAACCCGGTTGAAAATATGGGTGCTCAAATGATTCGCGAAGTTGCATCTAAAACAAGCGATGTAGCAGGTGACGGAACAACTACAGCAACAGTTCTTGCACAAGCAATTTATCGTGAAGGCTTAAAGAACGTAACAGCAGGCGCAAATCCAATGGATTTGAAACGCGGTATTGATCTCGCAGTTATAAAGATTGTCGAGTATCTGAAATCAATCAGCAAAGAAGTCGGCGGACGAGAAGAAATTGCTCAGATCGGTTCAATCTCTGCTAACAACGATAAAACAATCGGTAACTTGATTGCTGATGCAATGGAAAAAGTTGGTAAAGATGGTGTTATCACAGTCGAAGAAAGCAAATCGGCAGAAACAAGTCTCGAAGTTGTTGAAGGTATGCAATTCGATCGCGGTTACCTCTCCCCTTACTTCGTTACAAACTCAGAATCAATGGAAGCAACTTTAGAAGATGCATATATTTTAATTCACGACAAAAAAATCTCTGCTATGAAAGATCTTCTTCCAGTTCTCGAAAAGACTGTTCAGGCAGGTAAACAACTATTAATTATTGCTGAAGATCTTGAAGGTGAAGCTCTTGCCACACTTGTGGTTAACAAATTGCGTGGTACATTGAAAGTTTGTGCTGTTAAAGCTCCCGGATTTGGCGATAGAAGAAAAGCTATGTTGGAAGATATCGCTGTTATTACAAATGGAACTGTTATCTCTGAAGAACGCGGATTCAAACTTGAAAACGCTACACTCGAATATCTTGGCAAAGCTAAAAAGATCACTGTTGATAAAGACAATACAACAATTGTTGAAGGTGCGGGTAAATCAGACGATATCAAGAAAAGAATTAACGAAATCAAATCTCAGATTGAAAAAACAACTTCAGATTATGATAAAGAAAAATTGCAGGAAAGACTTGCAAAACTTTCAGGTGGTGTTGCAGTATTAAAGATAGGCGCAGCTACAGAAATTGAAATGAAAGAAAAGAAAGCTCGTGTTGAAGATGCACTTCACGCAACACGTGCAGCAGTTGAAGAAGGTATTATTGCAGGTGGTGGGGTTTCTATGGTAAGAGCTATTGCTTCCTTAGAAAAACTACAAGGCGAGAATCCGGATCAGAATACCGGTATCAAGATCATTCAAAAAGCTCTTGAAGAACCGTTAAAACAAATTGCTGCTAACGCAGGTTTTGAAGGCGCAGTTGTATTAAACAAAGTTCTTGAAGGTAAAGGTGATTATGGATTCAACGCTGCTACTGAAAAATATGAGAACTTGATTAAGAGTGGTGTTATAGATCCTACAAAAGTTGCAAGAACCGCTCTTGAGAATGCTGCATCGGTTTCTTCATTGTTGCTTACAACCGAAGCTGTTGTGTACGAGAAAAAAGAAGATAAAGAATCTATGCCTGCAATGCCTCACGGCGGCGGTATGGACGGAATGTACTAAGAGCTTGTATTTAGTAGATAGTATTTAGTATTGAGTCGTCCTGAAATAGGTTGACTGTTATTTAGTTTACCTCTCTACGTAGTAGAGAGGTTTTTTTATAATCTGATTTGTAGAAAAAATTAAAATCTGCTTACTACTTTTGTTCCAATTCCTTCTTAAAATATTCTAATGTAATTCTAAGTCCTTCTTCCCTATTAACCTTCGGTTCCCATCCTAATATTAATTTAGCTTTACTTATATCGGGTTGACGAACTTTTGGATCATCAATCGGTAATTCTTTATAAACAATTTTACTTTTAGAATTAGTTAAACGAATCACTTCTTTTGCAAAATCTTCAATTGTTATTTCATTAGGGTTGCCAATATTGACAGGCAATGTTTCGTGTGATAAAAGAAGCTTAAATATTCCATCAACTAAATCATCAACGTAACAGAAACTCCTTGTTTGTGAGCCATCACCAAAAACCGTAATATCTTCATGTTTCAAAGCTTGAGAAATAAATGCCGGTAGTGCACGACCGTCATCAAGACGCATTCTTGAACCATATGTATTGAATATACGTACTATTCTAGTATCAAGATTATGAAAGTTATGATAAGCCATAGTCAATGCTTCTGCAAATCGTTTTGCTTCATCATAAACTCCTCTTGGTCCAACTGGATTAACATTTCCCCAATACTCTTCGCTCTGAGGATGAATAAGAGGATCACCGTAAACTTCCGATGTAGAAGCTAATAAAAATGTTGCATTCTTTTCTTTAGCTAATCCAAGAGCTTTGTGAGTACCTAATGAACCGACTTTTAATGTTTGTATGGGATACTTGAGGTAATCAATTGGGCTTGCGGGAGATGCAAAATGAAGGACATAATCAACTTCAGTATTAATTTGGATATAATTAGTTACATCTAAATTGATATATTGAAATTTTTCATTAGTCAATAAGTGTTGAATATTTTCAATTCGTCCCGTGAGCAAATTATCTATACAGATAACCTTAATACCTTCATCTATAAGTTTATCACAAAGATGAGAACCGAGGAACCCGGCACCGCCGGTAACTACAGCAATTTTTGTAATCATTTCTATACTTTAATTTTACTTTTCTTAGAACCATTAGTTGGATGTGAGTAATAATAGTAATATTTATAATAAGAACCGTAACCGCTTCTATATGTAAAATTATTAAGAAGAACGCCAATAAAAGAACTATGTTCATGACTCAATAATTGAACTGCTTTTTCCATCAATTCCATTTCAGTATTATTAGCTGAAACTACAAGAAGAGTTCCGTCAACTAAACTAGATAATATTTCAGAGTCAGTTACTGCTATGATCGGAGGTGAATCAATAATAATATAATCATACTTTGTCTTTAATTTTTCTAGAAATGCTTCCATCTGAGTAGAACCAAGAATTTCTGAAGGGTTAGGTGGAATTGTTCCTGCTGTTACGTAATCAAGATTATTAATCTCTGACTTTCTCACAACCTCATCAAAAGTAGCTTGACCAAAGAAATAATCTGTAAAACCCGGAAACCTTTTCTGATTGAATATAGAATGTATTCTTGGTTTTCTTAAATCAGCATCAAGAATTAATGTTTTAAGATTTGCAAGAGCAAAACTACCGGCAAGATTAATTGCTGTTGTTGTTTTTCCTTCTTGAGCAGTTGGAGATGTAACTAAAATTGTCTTAAGAGTTTCTTTATCAAGTTTGGAAAATTTGATTCTTGTCCTTAAAGCTCTATATGCTTCACTAGCACTTGCATCCGGTTTTTTTGCAACAATAAATTCAAAATCTTTATTCCCGGATTCCATTCCTTCAATTCGTGGTATCCAAGCAAGAATATTAATGTTCCGATTCGATATATCTTCCGGTGTCTTTACTGTATTATCCAGATAATTCCTAACAAAAGCAAAACCAATTCCCATGCCTACTCCAAGCACTAAACCAATTATAACAATTAATAACCTATTCGGTTTTGCCGGCCTAATTGGAACTAATCCTTCATCAATTATTAAAACATTACCGGGAACTGATTGTTCATTAATAATTGCTTCTTGATATCTTTCTTCAACGAGTGTATAAAGTTTTTCGTAAGCCGATTGTTCTCTCTCAAGCCGGACAAGATCAATAGTATTTGTAGGAAGTTGATTCATTTTTTTATCGTAGTCACTCACTATTTCATTTAATTTTCTAAAAGATGCTACAATAGATTGATTTTTGATCTCTTCTTCTATCACCTTATTAGTTAATTCTTTTATCTCGGTAGGACTTGATGCTAATATTCCAGCTTTATAGACTGATAACTGATTGTTAAGTTTATCCTGTAGATCATTGATCTTAGAATCGAATTCTTTTTGCATTCGTTGAGAATTGGCTCCGGCGCTAGAAACCGCTCTATCTCTTTGTACTTTTAACTCTCCAAGTTGATCATACAATTTTTTAATGTATGGTTCAGTTGCTAAGTTCTCTATATAATTGGTTATATCCGGCGCTTTTTTCTTCAGTTCTTCTTTGTATTGATTTAGTGTTTTTTCTGACATGGTGAGATCAATCTTAGCCGCATTCCTCTTAGCTTCAAAATCGGATGATTGTCTGATCAGCTCCTTTGTTTGTTCCGGTAATTCAACAATTCCGCGCTGTTCTTTATAATTTTTTAAAGTTTCTTCTTTACCGGCAAGCTCAGATAATTTATCGCTCCGTTGCTGTGCTAAGAAATTTTTAATTACCGTAAGCTGCATCCGATTATATGAAAGATTTATTTCTTTATATGCAACTGCATAACAATTGGCAATTAATGCAGATTCTGTAGGAGATGGAGATTCTACAGAAACTTCAACAATATCCAGTCCTCGTTTTTGATCAATTGAAACTCTAGAACTCAACATACTCACAATAGAAGGTACTGTTTTAATTTGATTACTGCTAGATTGAAAATTAGACGACTCTTCAAAAATTAGTGAGAATTTATTTTTGGAATTGCTAACCTTAAAACTATCCAATAATGAATTAGCTACTCTTTCTCTTAGACGATAACTTTTTAGAATTTCTATTTCATTAGCTATAAAGCGATCACTTCCAAAATCTTGAAATTCGGGTAGAAGTGAACCCTGAAGTACACTTCCTTGCGGCTTCGATAATTTCAACACAGTGGTTGATTTATAAATATTCTGAGCGTTTATAGCATAAATGATTGCTACTAATAATCCAGTAAGACTAATTAGGAAGATTGGAACAAAATTTAATTTGACGAGATTTATATAATCTCTTAATGTATGAGATTCATGAGAATTATTATTATTATTTAATTGAAATGTGTTCACTTATACCCCCATTATTTCCTAACAATATTTAATACAAGAATAGTTAAAGAAATTAGTACGCTGAATACAGACATCCAAATGTTAAAATTGTCTCTAAAATACATTCTTGGCTCACCGGGTACTACCAAAATATCTCCGGCATCTAACTTAGGAACCTTGCGGTATCTAGATAGTAATTTGGATTCATAAAGTAGATCATTGTAATTAAATTTTATCATTGATTGAGTTGAGTCTTCATTAACTCGGTAAATTCTTAAGTCTTCAAGATCAGCGGCATCGCTAGGACCCCCTGATAATGAGAGAAGATCGCTTACTGTAGTATAACTGGGAACTGTATATTTACCAGGATATCTTACCCACCCCCAAACTGCAACTTTAATATTAACTGCTTCCGGGTCTGAATAATTATAATATCCACCTTGAGGATTATATCTCATCCCCAATACATCAGCACCTAACTCATAATCTTTTACTTGTGCTTGTAGAGTGTTAAATAAGATGATTAATATGATTGGACTTAAGATCTTCAGCTTCATAAATACCCCATTATATTTTATTTATTGCTCTTCAAGCAATTTTGAAATCTTTAAAGACGAGATAAAGCTGCCGACAAAACCTAATGTAATTCCGATCAACAGAATAACTAAATCTACCAGTTTAATCGGGCTAATAAAATTAAGATTAATTAGAACTTGAGTCAATAAAACAGAAATTACATTAAATAAGAACACACAAATTAGAGATGAAATTATTCCAATAATTATTCCATTTAATATCAGCGGTATTTTCATTGAACTAATCTGAGCGCCGACTAATTTCATTGTTAGATAATGATTTCTATTACCATACATCTGTATTTTATTATTACTATAAACAAGATAAGTAGCTAATAGTATTAATGTGATGGATAGAAAATAAATTACGTACTCAAAAGATTTCAATAGATTCAAGATTCGCAAAACCGTTTTATAATCATAGATAACTTCGGTAACCCCTTTCATTTTCCCAATTAGACCGGTTAATCGCTCTATATTTGTTTCATCCAGCGGCTGAGGTTTGAATTTAACAATAAAAGAATTAGGTAAAGGATTTTCATCTATCACGGATCTAAAATCCTGTCCGGTTTCTTTAACAAAATTTTTAACAGCTTGATCTTTATTAATAAACTCGGCTGAAAGCACTGAAGTAATTTTCTGAATTTCGATTTTTAATTCATCTATATTGTTCTGAGTTAAATCATCATCTAAATAAACATTAACCTCAATTGAGCGTTTTATTTGATCAGAGAATTTGTTTGCACTGAATACGAGGAAAATTGAGATAGTGCTCAAGATTACTGCAATAGTAGTTATAGTTATTGTAATTGCAGTAGCAAGAGATGATTTTCTAAATATTCTAAAAGCTTCTTGAAAATAAAATATTATCATAAGGTTTAGAAATTTGATTCATCAATCCAACGGAGAATTTTCCATTTATTGTTTTCTTTAATCAGAGTTAAATTTACTCTTCCGTCAATATAATTAATATCTGTTGGATTAAAAGTAATAGTTAGATTAAAACTTCTTATTATTCTTGTTGAATCACTCGTCATTGAAACAATATTATTCCAAATAAGATCCAGCCGTTGTGAATTTTGGAATAATCCGTTTGTAAAATTTATTTCATCATCTCTTCCCCATGAAACATCGGCTTCTTTTTCGTAATCACGATATGTAAAAATAAAATTTTTATCTAATACTTGGCGATAAATTAAAGTGTCCTTAAATGTATAGGCATATTGAAAATTTTGGAAAACTCCTCCAATCTCAGTCTGATTACTTATCAATCCTTCATTGCTACCTAGATTTTCATCAATGCTTGGCGCAAAGGGATTAAGGCAGCTGTTCATTGCAATAATTATTAAACAGTAAAAAAATACCCGTTTAATATAACCTCCCCTTTAATTCACTCCAACTAGAAAAATTATCTTTTCGCAAATCAAACCATTCACCTATTACCCATTGATTTCGGGAATCTAAATATATTTTAAATTGAACCGAGCCTTTATAATCGCCGGAAACTGTTTGATCATTTGCCGGAAAAGATAATGAATAATCATACTGATAAACAGCACTATCTCCTAACTGTGTATTATTGCCATTGCTTAAAATTAGAGAAATTGATTGACCACTCTTAGCTATAGCTTTGAAATTTTTAAAATATTGTCTTTCAGAATCAATATTCCAACCGATTAGTACAGGATACTGTGATACTGATCCTGCAGAAGCAATAAATTTATATTTTTTGTTCGAAAATGAAGGATCAATAAAACAAACCAAATAATTCTCCAATATTTTATCCTGAATGGATGAAATAAAATTACTGAACAATATATCCGGTGTTGTTGCGGGAATATTACTATTACCTGCAGTATTAGGCTTTTCGGGATCTCTTGTAGTTAATAAATCACATGAGAAAAGAGAAAACATTAATAATGCAGTTATTATTTTTTTCATTTTTTGAAAAATAATATTAAGCGTGAAGATTTTTGTTCGTCATAATTCGTTCCATCATAATCACCGAAAACAGATACCGGAATAAAGCCAATTTTTTTGAATTCTCTTTCTATTTCTATTTTTGAATATAACCTCACAGATTCAATAAAATTTTGTTCTTTAAGACCATTTTTAATTTGTATCTCTTTGATAATTCTATCATTAACAACTTTTCTTTTTTCGATAATTATTTTACCGCCAATTAATTTCTCGTTTTCAGTAATCAAATTTGCCAGGAGATAATTTTTATTAAAAAAATCTAAAACGTAAAAACCATTTTGATTCAACAAACTATAAGCAGTTTGAATAAATTTGAAATTCTCATCATCATTATGAAAATATCCAAAACTTGTAAATAGATTTATAATCAGATCAAATTTTTTCTTAAAATAAATATTTCTTAGATCGGCACATACAAAATTATTATCTACCGATCTCTTTTTAGCATTCTCTTTAGCTTTGTCAAGAAGTGTTTTACTAAGATCGAAACCAATAACATTAAATCCCTTCGAAGCTAAATATATTGAATGCCTGCCTGCGCCGCATGCTGCATCAAGGATAGAATTTTGTTTAGTTAGATTTGTTTGTTTAAGAATTAATTCCAGCAGTTTAGTTGCATCTTCATCATCTCTGTGTTGATAAACATTTAAATATTCTTCAGAACTGAACCAATCTTTAAACCAGTTTTCCACTAAAGGGAAATTCTTCCTATAAATGCACGCCCTATTGTTGCCGAATCGGCAAATTCCAAATCACCTCCGATTGGAAGTCCTCTTGCAATTCTAGAAATATTAATGGGCAGATCTTTTAATAATTTTGCGAGATATAGTGACGTAGTATCACCTTCCGAATCTGGATTCATGGCAAGTATAATCTCTTTTACTCCATCTTTCTTTAGTCGTGAGAGTAGTTCTTTAATTTTTAGCGAATCAACTGTTATTCCTGCTAAGGGATTTAATACACCACCTAGAACATGATAAAGTCCATTGTATTCATTTGTCTTTTCAATAGCAATGACATCACTAGCATCTTCCACAACACAAATAATTGAGCGATCACGTTTTACGCTTTTGCAAACATCACATTTTTCTTCTTCGGATATATTAAAACATTCATCACAAAATCGAATTTTTTCTTTTAAGTCTATCAGCGATCTAACTAAAGCATCAACATTTTGTTGATCATTCTTCAGAATATGAATAGCCAATCTCTGTGCAGTTTTTCTTCCAATAGATGGCAGTTTACTTAATTCATCAATTGCTTTTTGTAATGGCTCGGCTATTAGCATTTAGAATCCCGGTATATTCATGCCCGGAGGCATCATTCCTTTTGTTATTGCACCCATCTCATCTTCAGCCATTTTTCCGGCTGATTGTAGAGCTTTATTTACAGCGGCAACTACAAGGTCTTCTAACATTTCTTTATCGCCGCTTTTTGCAATTTCTTCATCTATAACGATTGATATGATTTCCTTTTTACCATTAGCCGTTGCTTTAACCATTCCCCCGCCGCTTTCTTCAGTAACGGTTTTATTTTCCAATTCTGCTTGTACTTTTGCCATGTCAGATTGCATCTTCTGAACTTGTTTTAACATATCCTGCATATTCAACTTCATTATTCCTCCGGATTACAAATTGATTAGCATTATTGTAGAATTTAATGATTTCTTTCATGTTACTTGCAGACGAAAGTTAGCAAAAAAAAGTTTCACAAGAAATTAAACGTAGAAAATATTACATTTGTGCTGTTATTCAGATTAAGCTTTCCATTTTTATACATTAAATAATCTTATAAATGATAACTAAATACGGTTTAAACACATTTCTTTTTTGCGCGGGCTTTTCTGTTATTTTAATAATCTTATCATACTTCATTAACAACCCGTGGATAAAATATCCAATCTTTATTATAAGTATAGCTTTTCTATTATTTTGTATTAACTTCTTCAGAGATCCTGAAAGAATTCCACCAAACAAAAAAAATGTTATTGTATCGCCGGCAGATGGCGAAATAGTTATTGTGAAGGATGTATTTGAAAATGAGTTCCTGAAGGAAAATGGGAAACAGATCTCAATATTTATGTCCCCATTTAATGTGCATGTTAATCGAATTCCGATAGACGGTAAAGTTGATTATTTTAAGTACGTTAAAGGTGAGTATCTTGTTGCATATCATGAAAAAGCCGATAAACGAAATGAACGATCTGAGATTGGTATAACAAGTAATTATGGGAAAGTTTTCTTTACACAAGTTGCCGGATTTATTGCACGAAGAATTGTATGCCCGCTTAATGTAGGTGATTCTGTTAAGATGGGAGAAAGATTTGGGATGATAAAATTCGGCAGCCGTTCAGATGTGGTAGTTCCTTCAAATTGGAAATTGAAAGTAAAACTCGGCGATAAAGTAACAGCAGGCGAAACAATACTATTTGAGATCGAATAATGAATAAAGATCTATTTAACAAATCATTTATTGCTAACACAGTTACTGCTCTAAATGCTGTATGCGGATTTATATCTATTGTGTTTGCATCTCAAGGCGAATTCCGTCTTGCATCAATTATGATAATTGCTGCAGCGAGTTTTGATTTACTTGATGGAATCGTTGCCCGATTACTTAACACATCAAGCCGGTTTGGTGTTGAGCTCGATTCACTTTCCGATGTAGTGAGTTTTGGTGCAGCGCCGGCATTTTTAATTTACAAATCACATATGTTTCAACTTGGTGGTCTTGGAATATTATTAAGTTCTTGCCTTTTAGTTTTTGGTGCTTTACGTCTTGCTCGTTTTAATATTCAAGTTGAAGACTTAAATACAAAAGCTGACTTCAAAGGGTTGCCAATTCCTATTTCGGCTATAACAATTTCCCTTTTTGTCTTATCATTTTTTAGGAATGGTATTATCATTGAACCATTTAATAAAATGGTAATTCCATTGATCATTTTGTTATCGCTTCTTATGGTAAGTAAGATAAGGTATAATGCTCTGCCGAAATTGCGTAAGAAAGACATTAAACAGAAGATTTACTTATTTGCAATTCTAATAGTTGCATTAATTTTAGCGATTGTAACAAACGGAGAAATACTTTTTTATATTTTTATTGGAATAGTTCTGTTCGGAATTTTTAGAAAGATTTACTACTTAGCACTCAATAAAAAAGAAGAGAATGGTAACGGATCTAAAGTAATGGAGAATTAGATTGTTTAAAGCTACAGTTGTTGTAAAAAGAAGACAAAAGATTTTGGACCCACAGGGAAAAGCTGTTGAACAAGGTGCGAAACTTCTTGGCTTTAATAATGTTAAACATACTCGCATAGGCAAATACATAGAATTTTATGTTGATACAACAGATAAGAAATTAGCTGAAAATGAAGTCCGCGAATATTCCGAAAAACTTCTTTCTAATCCGATCATGGAAGATTTTGATTACACTTTGGAAGAAGTGAAATGAAACCAAAATTTGGTGTTGTTGTTTTTCCCGGTTCTAATTGCGATCACGATGCTTATTATTCTCTAAAAAAAATTTTGGGATATAAGGCTGAATTTCTTTGGCACAAAGAAAAAGACTTGAAAGAAAGCAATATTATTATTTTACCAGGCGGATTTTCTTATGGAGATTATCTTCGCACTGGAGCAATTGCAAGGTTCTCTCCAATAATGGATTCTGTTTATAAGTTTGCTGAAGAAGGCGGTGTTGTAATTGGTATTTGTAACGGATTCCAAATTCTTTTAGAGATTGGATTATTACCCGGCATTATGATGAAAAATGAATCGTTAAAATTTGTGTGCAAGGATGTTTATCTTAACATAGAGAATAAAGAAAATATTTTTACAAAATCTATTAAACAAAATATTTTAAGAATACCCGTAGCCCACGGAGACGGTAATTATTTTACAGATGAAACAACGTTAAAAGAACTAGAAGAGAATAATCAGATATTGTTTCGTTATGTTTCATCAGATGGAAAAGTTAATTCTGAATCTAATCCGAACGGTTCTTTTATGAATATTGCAGGAATAATGAACAAGAAAAAAAATGTAATGGGACTTATGCCCCATCCTGAGCGGTGCTGCAATCCTCTACTCGGAAATACAGATGGCTCATTAATATTTAATTCGGTTGCACAGCATTTTTTTAATTAAGGGAAAATTAATAACAACAAATAGAGGTTATTATGTTTGGAAACTTAGGCGCTGGGGAAATAATTTTAATAGTCCTTGTAATTTTAGTACTCTTTGGTGCAAAGAAAATTCCGGAACTTGCACAAGGTATCGGTAAAGGAATGAAAGAATTTAAAAAAGCACTGAGCGATGTGCAGGAAGACATTAAGATTACCGATAAAAAAGATTCATCCGACGAAAAAAAATAGTTTAACTGATTCTAAAATCCTTCCGGTGATTTAATTTGCTGAGTTATAAAAATCACTCCGAAAAATTTTCTTTGATAAAAGAAAGCAAACTTTCTCTACGAGAGAATGTTGCTTTCTTCCTCAATAGGATAAAAGATAATTCCAATCTCAACGCTTTTAATTTTGTTTTTGATGATTGCTTAGAAAACGCGGACAATATTGAAGATAAAATAAAAAATGGCAGCGCCGGAAAATTAGCCGGAATGGTAGTTGCAGTAAAAGATGTTCTTGCAATAAAAGACCGACAGTTAACCTGCTCTTCAAATATCTTAAAAGATTTCAATTCGCTTTATACAGCAACATCAATACAAAAATTGATTGATGAAGATGCGATCATCATCGGTAAAACAAACTGTGATGAATTTGCCATGGGATCATCAAATGAGAACTCGGCGTTTGGCGCGGTTAAAAATCCAGTTGACACTTCACGCGTTCCGGGCGGTTCAAGCGGAGGATCTGCAGTTGCTGTTGCTGCAAATCTATGCGATGTTTCTATTGGATCGGACACCGGCGGTTCAATTCGTCAGCCGGCTGCGTTCTGCGGTGTTTACGGACTAAAACCGACTTACGGAAGAGTTTCCCGTTATGGATTAACAGCTTTTGCTTCATCATTCGATACAATAGGTCCGTTTGCAAAAAACATTGAAGACATTTCTCTTGTTCTTTCTGTTATTTCCGGATATGATCTCAAAGATTCTACAAGCCAAAATATTGAAGTGCCGGAATTCGATTCTTACCAAAGCACAAATAAAAAATTTAAGATCGGATTACCAAAAGAATATTTTGCAGAAGGATTGAATGAAGAAATTAAAAATACTATTCTCAAAATAGTTGATCAGTTAAAAGATGCCGGACATGAAATAATCAACATCGAACTTCCGCACACGGAATATTCAATTGCAACTTATTATATACTTACAACAGCAGAAGCATCTTCTAATCTCGCACGATTTGACGGAGCGCGTTACGGCTACCGCTCAAAAGAAAGCAACACTCTCAAAAATATGTATCTCAATTCCCGTACAGAGGGATTTGGCGCTGAAGTGAAACGGAGAATCATGCTTGGCACTTATGTTTTATCAGCCGGTTACTACGATGCATATTACCGAAAAGCTCAAAAAGTAAGAAGATTATTAAAACAAGATTTTGATAAAGTTTTTGAGAAAGTTGATCTTATTCTAACTCCAACAACTCCAACTACTGCTTTTAAGTTAGGAGAAAAATCGAACGACCCATTAGAAATGTATCTTGAAGATATTTATACAACATCTGCTAATCTTGTTGGTATTCCGGGAATTAGTATTCCTATTGGAAAAGACAAGCAAGGTCTACCAATTGGAATGCAGATAATGGCAAATCAGTTTGATGAACAAAAATTGTTAGAAGCTGGAAAATATTTTAACGATCTAATTAGTTAGCAGAGTAAACTACTTTCCCCTCTTTAACGTAACTTGCTATCATTCTAGTTTCGTTTTCGTATTCGTCAACGGTAAGTTTGATTAGATCGATAGGTATATCAAATTTTTTTATAGCTTCTAATTCTATTTCTCTTAATAATTTTCCTCTCTCTAAAGAATCTTTATCAATAAATTCATCGGAAACAATAGCAATATCAACATCACTATCAGAAGTAGGTTTACCGTTATAATAAGAACCAAATAAAATTACTTTATATGGCTTGATTTTTTTTTCAGCAAGTTTTGCAGAGATAAAATCTAATATTTCATAAACTCTTTCTTTATCCATTGTAAGACCTCAACAGCATTATTTATCATTTCCTCTGTTTTTTCTTTTTTAAAGGAGGCAAGAATATGATTTAATGACTCAGGATACCTTGTTGGAACACTAAGATCATCAATGTCAAAAATAAACTCATTGATCCGAGAGTTTGATTCAATATTTATTCTCTGAATTAAATACTTTAGATGATGAGTTTTTGGTGGTATTATTTTCAACACTTTCCAGAATAATCCTTTCAAGCTTTTTTCAATAGCTAAATGAACCATAAATACAGCATAAAAATATCTTCCACTTTCAAACATTGCCCTAGCACTCTCAAGATCATAATCAGCTTGTAGTAACCATTCTTCCGGATTTTGCGCCATTTAATTTTTTCTTTTTAGGATAGATAATAAACCTTTTAGATATTATCAATAAAAGAAATTTTTCTTAAGTAAATATCACTCACCTTTCTTAATTTTGTCAAGTCAATTTTTGAAATCAATAAACTAAGGAATAGATATGAGCATTCTTCTCGACAAAAAAACACGAGTATTAGTTCAAGGAATTACAGGCGGTGAAGGTTCATTTCATACCAAACAAATGATGGAGTATGGTACTAACGTAGTTGCAGGTGTAACACCGGGTAAAGGCGGTCATAAATTTGAAGACACGAATGTTCCGATCTTTAATACAGTAGCTGAAGCAGTGAATACAACTAGAGCCGATGCATCTGCTATTTTCGTTCCGCCACAGTTTGCAGCCGATGCAATCCTAGAATCTGCAAATGCCGGTATTAAGCTTATAGTCTGCATCACTGAAGGCATTCCGGCAAAAGATATGATCGCAGTTTATAATTCTATCAAAGAAAAAAATGTACGTTTGGTTGGACCAAATTGCCCGGGCGTAATTTCTCCGGGAAAAGCAAAGATCGGCATCATGCCCGGTTTCATTCATAAACAAGGCAATGTCGGAGTTGTATCGCGCAGCGGTACATTAACCTATGAAGCAGTTAAACAACTTTCCGATCTTGGAATCGGTCAATCAACATGCGTTGGAATCGGCGGCGATCCGATTATCGGCTCACGATTTATTGATGTAATAAAATTATTCAATGAAGACCCCGGCACAGAAGGAATTGTAATGATCGGAGAGATTGGCGGAAGTGCAGAAGAAGAAGCGGCGGAATTCATTAAGAAAAATGTAAAGAAGCCTGTCGTTGGATTTATTGCGGGAAGAACAGCACCTCCGGGAAGAAGAATGGGGCATGCAGGCGCAATAATTTCCGGCGGTAAAGGAACTGCCGCAGAAAAAATGACTGCAATGAAAAAAGCCGGCATTCATGTTGTTGAAAGCCCGGCAGAAATTGGTATAACCATGAAGAAAGCGTTGGATAAAGGAAAGAAGAAAAACGTAAATAAGAAAATATCAAGCAAGAAAAAAGCAGTTAAGAAAGTTGTTAAATTGAAAATATCAAAAAAGAAAAAGAAAAAATAATGGAGAGAAAATTGAACAATAAGACACTCGCAATTCTTAAACCGGATTGTGTAAAAAAGAATTTGATAGGTAAAGTAGTAACATTAATACAGAATGCCGGATTTAAGGTCTCGGCAATGAAGATGGTTAAGTTAACACCGGACGCTGCAAAAGGATTTTATGCAATACATAAAGACAGACAATTCTTTAATGATCTAATTACATATATGACATCCGGTCCGTGCGTTCCAATTGCACTTGAGAAAGTTAATGCAGTTGAGGATTTCCGAAAGTTAATTGGCGCAACCGATCCTGCAAAAGCTGCAGAAGGAACAATAAGAAAATTATATGCAGATAGCATTCAAGAAAATATTGTTCATGGTTCTGATTCTGATGAAAATGCAGCAATTGAAATTTCACACTTCTTTTCCCGCAAAGAACTTCTTGATATAAATGGTTTTTAATATTTAATGTACTCCCATTCTTCTGTGAAATGATCAAAGGGAGATTTTTATAATTATAAAATGAGAATCAAATGAAAAGTAAATTAACCAAAATTGCATTATTCCTTGTATTTGTTGTAATCGGAATAGGATGCGGGTCCAAAGATGAAAAACAAAGCAACAAGCCTGCTGTAAGTGCAGAAGAATTAAATAATTTAAAAAGTATTGGCATGAACGGTGAAAAGGTTCTTCTCAATTATAAATTCGAAAAAGATGAAAAACTTCGTTATAAACTAATTACGGTTTCTTCATCCCAACAAACAATCAAAGCAGATTCTCTTATGAAATCTGTTGGTGATCAAACATTAACTTATTTTTTCGATATAGAAGTTTTAGAGGTTGATCCGGATAATATCGCCGAGCTTTCAATTAATATTACTCAAATTATTTTTGACGGATTAATCAATGGGCAAAAATTGCATTACGATACTAAAACAAATACATCAAAAGAAGAGAAAGTGAAGTATGTAGAATTTGAAACCGTATCGAATACTCCATTCAGGGCAAGAATAAATCATAAAGGAGAAATTTTAGAAGTAACAAGAGTTGATAAGATGGTGAGTAAAATGCTAACGCTTCAACCCGAGATGCAAAAAATAACCGCCGATCAAAAAGCTGCTTTACTAAAAAATATAAGCGAGGGTGAACTTAAACCGAGGACACAACTTCTATTTAGAGAATTGACTTCAAATGAAGTGGGTAAGGATTCAACATGGCAGATATCTACACCTGCTAATTTGGGAGTTTTCAAGCTTGAAAATATTATCACATATAATGTAAATGATTTTGTTAAAGTTGGCGATGACAAAGCTGTTAAGCTTTCAGCTCTTCTATCTGTAAAATGGTCAGGTAATAAAAAAGGTACCGATAATGGAATGAACTTTTTATTCGACGATCCTAAAGTTTCCGGAGGCGGGACAATTCTTTTTAATGTTGATAAAGGCAAAGTTATTCGCGGTGAAACTATAACAAACTTTGAAGTGGGCGTTCAGATTGATGCAAAGGATGCTACAAATAAAATGAAAAGAACTTTCCGAAAAGATATTTCTGTAAATAAAAATATTGTTGAGTTATTGTAATTTACGTTGTACAAAGTGAAGAGTCTCTTTGAATTGAGAGATTCTTCACACCTGCCGGCAGGAAAACCGTTAAGAATGATAATTATTTTTTTATTCCAACCACAATCTTCGATCCTTCAACTGCTTTCACAATAATTACAGAATCATGACTAATATAATCGCCTTCAGTAACAACATCTATTCTTTGATCATTAATTATTGCAGAGCCGGCCGGACGCAGGTCTGTTAATGCTATCCCCTCTGTCCCGACTAGATGCTCAAAAGATTGTCTTGCAGCATAGCCGGATTTGCTGGCTATATTATCTTGAAGTATTAATCTGTTCCAGATAGCTGACTTTGGTAAAATTTTTGGAAGTATGAAAATAAAAATCGCAGATACAACAAAAACCGCTGCTAGTTGAGTTATGGCAACGGAAAGTATAGAATAATCTGTCATTCCAAAATCTGATACTAATCCAAAAAACAAACCGGCAATCATGAATAGAATTCCCAGTACACCTAGTATTCCAAATCCGGGAAATACAAAAATTTCTAAGAGCAGTAGAATTACACCAATAATGAAAATTACAATCTCGATAACGGAAGCAAGATCAAGTATATAACTCGACCCGAAGAAAAGAGCCAGTGCGATTAGACCTGCAGTTCCGGGCAGCCCCCAGCCTGGTGTTTTTATTTCTGTAAAGATTCCGAGCATACCGATCATTATTAGCAATGAAGAGATTATTGGATTATTTAAGAAACGTACAAAATCTTCAGCCCAATTAGAACTGATTGTAATTTCTTCTGCTTTCTCTAATCCAAAATATTTTTTGGTTTCTTGGATACTTGTTAAAACCGTATCTGCCATTTTATACTTCAATGCTTCTTCTGAAGTAAGAGTAATTAATTTAGTGCTATCGTCTTTAAGATCGGGTACAGAAATAGTTTCATCAACCATACCTTGTGCAATATCCGTCCGTCTTTTATTTTTTTCCGCAGTTGCTCTCATTTCAGAACGCATGTATGATTGATATTTTTCAGCCTGTTTCTTCCCTTCTTGATCAACAACTGTAGAAGCGCCCATAGAAGCGCCAGGTACCATTACAATTTTCTCACATGATAAAGCAATCAAAGCACCGGCAGAGATTGCGCGTTTGTCTATAAAAGCAATCGTTCGAATAGAACTATTTAAAATTGCATCTTTGATTTGTGTTGCAGCATCAACTCTTCCGCCAAATGTGTTAATCTTAAAAATTATTGCGCTGGCACTATTCTTTTCTGCTTCTTCAATAACCCGCTTAATATATGGAGCTAATCCGAGATCAATATCACCCTCAATATTTCCAATATAGATTTTCTGGCGCTGTGCAGAGACACTATTTAACAAAGCTAAAGTGAGAAGAACAAAAAATATAATTGATCGTTTCAAGGTTTTCTCATATGAAGTGAATAATTACTATGATATACTTACTCAAAAACAAGAAATTATTCAATAGAAATAATTACCGATTTATGAAGGCGTAATT
>Ga0209514_10001175_pt1 | contig 47553 bp, 45 predicted proteins | sample Subgrocontami58m_FD_187452 | JGI IMG/M metagenome (GOLD analysis project Ga0209514, IMG submission 187452) | Subsurface groundwater microbial communities from S. Glens Falls, New York, USA - GMW37 contaminated, 5.8 m (SPAdes) (version 3) | ecosystem: Environmental > Aquatic > Deep subsurface >... | reverse complement strand
TTTATCTAACAGAATCATTGGCCGGTCTACCGGTCGGGTTAAAAGAAATTGCCGATGGCCTTTGGCAGATCCAATTTAGTTTTTATATTCTTGGTTCCGTAGATTTGAGAAAGAACAAAATTATTCGTAACTAAAATAGTGTAAAGGATGTACCCGGTCTAAAATGTAAACGATGTTTCAGTTGCACAGAGGGTGAAAATATTGCGAGATCACCCTCCCCTAGCCCCTCCCATCCCTGGCCTGCGGGGCAGGCAAAAAGGGAGGGGAATCAAGAATTAATGTCACAATGTAGTAGAACTAACCTTATGTTAAAATTTATTTTTAAACGGATTCTTATCGCTATGCCTCTTCTTTTGGGGATATCTTTCATGACCTTTGCCCTTATGCAGATGACGCCGGGTAATTTTTATGACACGATGAAGCTTAACCCGCAAGTTTCTCCAGAAACGATCGAATATTATAAAAATAAATTTTTTCCGGATCAAACAATGGCTCAGCAATATTTTCACTGGGTAAAGAATTTGCTTCAAGGAGAATTTGGGTATTCTCTTTTTTATAATGTCCCCGTCAAACATCTTATTGCGGAGCGGCTGGGAAACACTTTTATTTTATCTTTCGCGAGCTTTCTTTGTACTTGGTTGATCGCGCTTCCTTTAGGGATCTGGGCCGCTCTTCATAGAAATAAATTCCTTGATCGTTTGATTCAATTTTTCTCTTACCTGGCGTTGTCAATCCCCACTTTTTTTCTGGCCATGCTTTTATTATATTTAGTCAGCCAATGGCGAATATTGCCGTTAGGAGGGATGCATAGAGCGAATTTTGAAGAATTATCTTTCGTCGCGCAATTTTTTGATTTCCTTCAGCATTTAATTATTCCCTGCCTTGCCCTTTCCTTAGGATCGATTGGAGCTTTACAAAAAATTATGCGGGGCAATATGCTGGAGGTTTTAAGGCAGCAATATGTCTTAGCGGCTAGAGCCAAAGGGCTCCCGGAGCATCGGGTTATTTATGTGCACGCTTTACGTAACGCGGTCAATCCACTCATTACGCTTTTGGGTTACGAATTTTCGGGATTGTTAAGCGGGGCGGCTTTGATTGAAATTATTTCTAGCTGGCCGGGTTTGGGGACTTTAATTTTAACAGCGGTTCGTTCGAAAGACGTGTATTTAGTGATGGCGAGTATGATGATGGGAGGGATTCTATTTCTTATTGGCAATCTCTTAGCTGATATTTTTCTGGCCCTGTCCGATCCGAGGATCCGATATGATTAAAAATCGCACATTCGGGGGTGACAGAGGCCAGAGCCAATTTCAGATGGCTTTAGAGCGGTTTAAGCAGAATCGTTTGGCCATGATTTGTTTTTATGTTCTTTTTTCCCTTTATCTGGGAGCCTTAGGGGCGGATTTTTTGGCCCCGTATTCTTACGGCAGCGAAGAAAGAAATTATTCTTATTGTCCTCCGACAATGATCCAATTTTTTAATGAACAAAAGAATTTAAGCCGGCCGTTTGTTTATGGTCGGACGCTTACCTTTGATCAGTATCAAAAAAGAGTTTATACGACTGATAAAACAAAAAAGTTTCCTTTAAAATTTTTTGTCAAAGGCGATGAGTATAAATTTTTGGGATTCTTAAAGAGTTCGCATCATCTTTTCGGTGTGGAGGCTCCAGGGCGTTTCTATCTCTTTGGGGCGGATTCTCGAGGGAGAGACATCTATTCGAGGATTTTGCACGGCGCGAGGATTTCTCTCTCGATTGGACTTATTGGCGTGATTATTTCTTTTTCCATCGGGCTTCTGGTCGGCGGGATCGCGGGGTATTTCGGCGGATGGGTCGATGATTTTCTTATGCGGATTTGTGAGATTGTGATGATGGTCCCTGGATTTTATCTTTTACTGGCGTTACGAGCGGTTGTCCCGGATAATTTTAATTCTCTCCAAGTCTATTTCGCGATTATTGTTATTCTCTCCTTTATCGGGTGGGCAAGTCTTGCCAGAATTATTCGCGGGATGTGTCTATCTTTAAAGACGCGGGATTATGTCTTAGCCGCCAGAACTCTGGGAGTATCCAACATAAAAATTATTTTAAAACATATTTTACCCCACACCTTGTCCTATTCTATCGCGGCTGTTATGCTTTCTATCCCGGGGTATATCTTAGGGGAATCGGCATTAAGTCTTTTAGGCCTAGGGATACAGGATCCTTACGCGAGTTGGGGCAATATGCTCTCTGACGCGATGAGCATTGTGCGTATTAAGTTTGCTCCTTGGATTTTATTGCCGGGATTTTTTATTTTTTTAACCGTTGTTTGTTTTAATATGATCGGGGATGCTTTACGCGATTGCTTAGATCCTTTGTATAAGGGTGAAGAAATTTAATTTATGCTTTTAAAGATTGAAAATCTGACGGTGAAAATAAAAGGAAACGAGAATACTCTGTCTATTTTGGATGATGTTTCTCTTGAAATTCCGCCACAAACCATTTTCGCTTTAGTGGGGGGATCAGGGAGCGGCAAAACAACGTCGGGGCTTTCTATTACGTGTTTACTTTCGCCGGCGCTTGAAATCGTTCAAGGGAAAATTCATTTTCAAGGGGAGGATCTTTTAAATTATTCGCCTATCCAGATGCAACGCTTAAGAGGCAAGGAAATCGGAATGATTTTTCAAGAGCCTTTATACGCCTTTAATCCTGTTTATCGGATTGGTTTTCAGATAGAGGAAGTCTTAAAATATCACACCCTCCTTAATCATAAAGAGCGTCAAGAAAAGATATGTGATCTTTTAAGGCTGGTCGGCTTAAATGAGCCTAAAAGAATAATCAATTCTTATTCGCATCAATTAAGCGGAGGGATGCGTCAGAGGGCCATGATCGCTCAGGCGATTGCTCTCCATCCTCAACTCCTTATTGCCGATGAGCCAACGAGTAATTTAGATGTCACACTCCAGGCAAAAATTATGGATTTATTCCTTCAGTTAAAAAATCAGTTGAAGTTATCCATTCTTCTCATTAGTCATGATTTGGGAATGGTCAGTCATCTCGCCGATGAAATAGCCGTGATGATGAACGGCAAAATTGTTGAGAGAGGGAAAACGAAAGAGATCCTTCAGAATGCCCAGCATCCTTACACGCGTCAGCTCCTGGAGGCATTGGTTTAATGCTATTAGAACTAAAAAATCTTAAAAAATATTTTTTACTTAATAAAGGATTATTTGATAGAAAAAAAACGTATGTCAAGGCCGTTGATGGGATTAATCTTGTCCTTAAGGCTGGAGAAAATTTAAGTTTAGTCGGAGAATCGGGATCGGGGAAGACAACGGTCGCTCGTTTAATCCTGAAACTTTATCCCTCCGACGAAGGATCCATTTTTTGGGAGGGACAAGATGTCACTCATTTAAGAGAAAAAGAATTTCTTCCTTATCGACGTTCTGTCCAAATGGTTTTTCAAGATCCTTACAGCAGTTTAGACCCGCGTTTACCCATCCGCGCGATTATGAAGGAAGCGATGACTTTGGATCGTCTTAAATATAATTCTGTCAAAAGAGTGGAAGAACGTTTAGAAGAGCTCCTCAAGGCCGTGAATTTACCGGGTTCTATTTTAGATCGTTATCCTCACGAATTTAGTGGCGGAGAACGCCAGCGGATCGCCATTGCCCGGGCGCTTGTGTTAAATCCTAAATTATTAATTTTAGATGAGGCCGTTTCGTCTTTAGATGTTATTATTCAAGAGCAATTGATTAAATTACTTTTAAGTTTACAAACGGAATTTAACATGACGTATCTCTTTATTTCTCACAATTTAAGAGTGGTGCGTAAGATTAGTCACGTTATCGCTGTCATGGTTAAAGGAAAAATTGTTGAGGTTGGACCAACGGAGAAGATTTTTAGCAATCCGTTACATCCTTATACCCAGCAATTGCTGTCGGCCGCTTTTGATTACAAAGTCAAACAGGAACAAGAAATTGATTTGCCTTCCCAAGGATATTTGGTTGATCAGGGGGATGGGCACTTCGTATTAAAATAACCAAATTTTAACTATGAGCAATTGGTTTTGGAAAAATTTAAATTATCTATTCGGCTTAGGCGCTATCGGGACTTTATTTGTTCTGATTTTTTTCGCCGCGCAAATTGAAATCAAAGATTTAGATTTGTGGCTTCACATAGGGACCGGACGATATATCGTCGAAAATCAGTCTATCCCGAAGGTGGATGTTTTATCCTGTGCCATGGCGGATAAACCTTGGATTAACCACGAATGGTTTTTCCAGGTTATTGTTTATTTTTTGTTTGAGCATTTTGGTGCCGATGGGTTAATTCAGCTTCAAGCTAGCGTAGTCATTTTGACCTTTGTCCTTCTTTTATTTTTAGGTTACCAACGAGAAAAACAAACGGGTCGTGTCTTTGTCCTCCTTTTAGTTTTTTTGATTTATCAGGCACGTTTTACCCTCCGTCCGGATATTTTTAGTCTGCTTTTTTTTACGCTTTATATTTATTTTCTAACTTTTTTGTTGAAGAGAGGATGGATGCTCATTTTTGTCTTCCTCATTCAAGTTTTATGGACGAATATGCACGGATTTTTTATCTTAGGGCCGCTGATTGTGGGTATCAATTTATGCGCGGAATATTTTAAAAGACGTCAAGGGTGGCCCGAGCGATTGGCTGCCAATCAGGTATCTTCTCTAGAATATAAACATTTGAAATGGAGTTTAGGCGGTGCACTCTTAGCGTGTTTTATTAATCCTTACACGATCCAAGGAGCTTTATATCCCGCGGGAGTGCTATTCTCTTTGTCGGGAGAGTCGAAAATATTTTTTCAATATATCGCTGAGCTTAAAAGGCCTCTTGTCTTAGGTAATTTACTCGATGCCAGCCATTATCCCGTCTACAAGCTTTTGATTATCATTTCATTGTTCAGTTTTCTTAACAACTGTCGCAAGATCAACATCGGTCTTTTATTATTTTGGTTCATTTTCTTGGGAATTTCTTTAATAGCTATCCGAAATCTTGTTTTCTTCGCGCTGGCCGCGTATTTTGTTTTTATTTTTAATGCTCAGAATATTTCCTTGAAGAAATTTTACTCATTGGGGTTGAAAAAGGACAGGGTCGTCTATATTTTAAGCCTCGGATTAAATATTATTTTGATTCTGTGGATGGTTAATTATTTAGAACAGATTTCTTCAAGAGGATATTTTGATTTTGATCGCCTAGAGCGCAAAAGTGAATATGGCGGGATTTCTTTGCGTAATTTTCCAACGAAGGCTGTGGATTTTTTAACCAAAAATAAAGTTAAAGGGAATTTTTTAAATGATTTTAATTCCGGAGCGTATCTGGTGGGTCGCTGTTCTCCTTCCATTAAAGTATTTATTGATGGACGAACGGAAGTTTATGGCCCCCAATTTTTTGAATATTACAGAAAAATATGGCAGGGGGATAAGAATTTACTTAAAGAGGCTATTGATCGCTATCAGTTGACCGGGGCATTTTTGCACGCGTTGCATAATCCTTTGCCTTCGCAGCCATTAAGGAATTTTTATGAAAATAAAGAATGGGTGCTTGTTTACTTTGATTACGATGCCGTCATTTTTTTAAAAGATATCGCGCTGAATCGTGAGGTGATCAACCGGCATCGCATTGATTTATCTCAAATGGAGCCACGCAGAGTCAATTTGCTCGAGTTAGGAGTCAAAAATGTCACTCCGTATCAACAGGTCAATAGAGCTTATGTTTTATTTAATTTAGGGCTTTACGATCAAGCTAAAATAGAAATCGAGGAGGCTTTAAGAGTCATCCCTGATTATACGGAAGCCTACAAATTATTAGGTAGGATATTGTTTCAGCGGCGCGAGTATCCTCTGGCTTTTGAAAACTTAAGAAAAGCGAAGATATTGAATCCTGCCGACATGGAGACTCACTATTTTTTAGCTCAAGTATTTTATGAATTAAACGCTTTCGAACAATCCGAGAAAGAATGTCAGCGTATTTTAAGCGAGAATCCACAAAATGCCAAAGCGCTCTTTCTTTTATCCTTAATTTATGCTAAGAAAGGAAAGGATTCTGAGTCATCGGACGCGTTTGACAAGGCCATTTCTCTTGATTCTTCCATGGTTGAGGAAGAAAGACTTAAAATGACATCCGAAGGGAATTTTAAAGATGAGTGAGCATATTTGGAAGAAGATTAGTTATTTTGTCGGCCTTTTGGCCATTGGCGCTTTATTTGGCCTGACGGCCTACGTTGCCAATACCGAGATCAAAGATTTAGACATTTGGCTTCATTTGGCGACGGGCAAATTCATTACCCTTAATCACATTATTCCTCAAACGGATATTTTGTCTTGTAGCTTAGAGGGGAAGCCATGGATTAATCATGAGTGGTTATTTCAGGTTATTATTTATAATATTTTTAATATTTGGGGCGGCGATGGTCTTTTAAGAATGCAGGTATTCTTAGTTATTGTGACAATGTTGATTCTTTTATTCTTAGGGTATAACAAAGAGAGACAGCTGGTTACTCTGTTGGGATTGTATTTTGTTTTTTTGGTCTATCAGCAGCGGTTTACGACCCGTCCCGATATTTTTAGTTTGTTATTTTTCGCTCTTTATATTTTTATTTTGGCCTTACATATTGATAAAAAATGGTCTGCCATTGCTTTATTTATTATCCAGATTTTATGGGTCAATACGCATGGGTTTTTCTTCTTTGGGCCGCTATTCGTTCTTATTGGTTTGATTTCAGAATGGCTTAAACGGCATGTTCGTTTGCCTTGGGAATGGAATAAGGCAGGGCGATTGACAAACCAAGAATATCAGAGACTTAAAGAGATATTTTTATTGGTTATTTTAGCCTCTTTGTTGAATCCTTACTTTTTTCAAGGGGCTTGGTATCCCATCCATGTTTTCTTTTCTTTGTCAGGCGAAAATAGGATATTTTTTCAGCATATTCAGGAATTGCAGAAGCCCGTGACAGTATCGACTTTGTGGGCAGAGGGGCAATTTTTAAATTATAAGGCGATGATATTCTTATCTTTTATTTCTTTTGTTTTTAACCGACGCAGAATCGATATTAGCGCTTTACTTTTTTGGATTGTTTTCCTTGCTTTTTCTCTTCAAGCCGCCAGGAATGTGGCTTTTTTCGCATTCGCCGCTTATCTTGTGTTTATTACGAATATGATCAACATTTCTTATAAGGATATTGTGCCTTTAAGATTTAGCGGGAAAAAGTTTCAATATATCACAGCTACTTTTTTAAAAATTTTTTTGATCATTTTTTTCTTTCAGAGCGGTCGGTCAATCGCCGCCCAGGCGTATTATGATTTTGATAAGTATGAATTAAAAAGCGAGTTTGGGGGGATTTCTCTTTTGAGCTATCCCGTGAAGGCCGCTGATTTTCTCGTTAAGCATAATGTGCAAGGCCGCTTTTTTAATGATTTTAACTCTGGGGCGTATCTTCTGGGACGATGTTTTCCCAATATAAAAGTTTTTATCGACGGCCGGACGGAAGTTTATGGCGGTGCTTTTTTTAAACAATACAGGGAAATGTTGGAGAAGGGCGATACAAAGCTCTTTGAAGAGGCGGTGAACCGTTACAAGATTACCGGCATTTTTTTAAATTCCGTGAGGCAGCATATCCCGGAAGGGATCCTTCAATATCTTTATAGCCATCAAGACTGGCGGATGGTTTATTTTGACTATGACGCTGTTATCTTTTTAAAAAATATTTCTGAGTATGAGGATATCATCAAAGAGTTTCATGTGGATTTAAAAAATTGGGAACCCCCAAAAATGAATTTATTTAAGCTTGGGGCCGCGAATGTGATCCCTTTCCAGCATTATTATCGGGCGTATACTTTGGAAACTTTAGGATTCAACGAACAAGCTTTAGCCGAGCTGAAAGAGGCTATTAAAATTAATCCTGCCTATGCCAAGGCTCAGGAATTGGCTGGTAAAATTTATGCCGAACGCAAAGATTTTCAAGCGGCCTTTGAACATTTTCGGCTGGCTGTTATTTATTCTCCAGGAGGCAAAGGAATAAGATTTAATCTAGGCTTGTCTTATCTTGATTTAAACCAATATGAAGGAGCCGTTAATCAGTACAAGACGATTACCGAATTGTGGCCCGAGGATCCTAAGGGATATTTCTTTTTATCTAAAGCCTACGCGATGAATCAACAGTACGAGGAGGCATTAATTATTCTCAAACAAGCTCACAAACTTGATTCCCGGGATGCCATGGATATTCTTAAAATAGGGGATATTTTTTATGAACATAAAGAATATTTAAAATCCAAGGAAGCCTTTGAATTAGCCTTGACTACGGGTAAACAACTGGCAGTTATTCATGAAAAGTTAGCTTTAAGTTACGAGGCCTTAGGCGATAAAGAAAAGTCTGTAGAAGAATTTAAAAAATCGGTAGCGATTGAACCCAAAGAAGAAAATAAGGAAAAAATAGAAAGATTAGAAGAAGAATTAGGGAGTTGAAAATAAAGAAAGAGTGTGTATAATAATTTTTATGCGTGATCTCTTAACATTTATTTTGGCGGGCGGTAGAGGCGAAAGGTTGGATCCTTTAACTCGAGATAGGACCAAGCCAGCCGTTCCTTTTGGGGGGATTTATCGGATTATTGATTTCACCCTCAGTAACTGTATTAATTCAGGGTTAAGAAGAATTTATGTTTTAACCCAATATAAATCTTTTTCTCTACAGAAACATCTTTTAGCCGGATGGGATGTGGTCTCCAACCAGTTGGGAGAATTTATCGATGTCATCCCCCCGCAGCAGCGCATCGGCGAAGATTGGTATAAGGGAACAGCTGACGCTATTTATCAAAATATTTACGCGATTCAAGACCAGGACCCGGAGTTCATTTTAATTCTGGCGGGTGATCATATCTATAAAATGGATTACCGGGAAATGATCAGTTTTCATAAACAAAAAAAGGCTGACATGACGGTGGCCTGTGTTCCTATGCCTCAAGAGGTGTGTTCTCAATTTGGCGTCGTTGAAGTGGATGAGGAGAATCACGTGCGAGGTTTTCAAGAAAAACCGCAGAATCCGAAGACAATCCCGACGGATCCAAAAAATATTTTTGCTTCCATGGGGATTTATCTCTTTAATCGCGATTGTCTGGTCGATGAATTAGAGTTGGACTCGAAAGCGAAATCAGAGCATGATTTTGGAAAAAATGTCATCCTCCAAATGCTTAAGAATAAAAGGAAGGTTTATGTTTTTAATTTTGTGGATAAAAATAATCGTCCTAAATATTGGCGGGATATTGGAACCAGGGACGCGTATTACCAGGCCAGCATGGATTTAGTCAATTTAGACTCTCAATTTGATCTCTTTGATAAAACTTGGCCGGTGAGAACCTACCATGAACAATATCCGCCTGTCAAAATCATAAGTACAGCCCCGGGGATTGGTTCTATTGTCGATTCCCTTGTCGCTCCAGGTTGTTTGATTGAAGGAGCAAAAATTGAGCGCTCCATTTTGTCTCCGAACGTAAAAATTTATGATCGGGCGGAGATTAAAAATTCTATCATTATGGAAAGCGTTGTCGTCGGTAAAGAGGCGAAAATTCGCAATGCCATTATTGACAAGGAAGTTAATATTCCGTCTCGTTCGAAAATAGGTTATGATCTTGAACTTGATCGTAAAAGATTCGCTGTAACAACTTCAGGGATTGTCATTGTTGCCAAAAAAGCTTCCGTGATGTCTTAAAAGAGATGGTTATTAACCCTAAAATTAGAGGTTTTATCTGCACAACGGCGCATCCGCTGGGGTGCGCTCAATATATTCAAGAGCAAATTGATTATGTGCGCCAGAAAGGCGCGATTAAAAACGGACCCAAGCGGGTTTTAGTGATCGGAGCTTCAACCGGTTATGGATTATCTTCCCGCGTTGTTTCCGCTTTCGGCTGTGGATCGGCAACGATGGGTGTTTTTTTTGAAAGAGAGGCGGAAAACGGCCGAACGGCCACGGCGGGCTGGTACAACTCCGTTGCCTTTGAACAAAAAGCCAAAGAGGCCAATTTATACGCTAAAAGTTTTAACGGTGACGCGTTTTCCGATGAAATGAAACAAAGGGTTGTTGAAGCTGTTAAGCGGGATTGGAGAACCGTTGATTGTGTGATTTACAGTGTCGCTTCCCCTCGGCGACAACATCCGAAGACAGGGATGTTAGCCAAATCCGTTCTTAAGCCCATTGGCCGAAGTTATTCCAATAAATCCATTGACCTAAACACTAGTCAACTTGAGATGGTCAGTTTACCACCAGCCACCGATGAAGAGATCGCTCAAACAATTTCAGTGATGGGTGGAGAAGATTGGGAATTTTGGGTTCATTGTCTGCGCGAAAACAATCTTCTCTCGAAAGGTTTTCAGACCGTTGCTTACTCTTACATGGGGCCTGAACTTACGCGTCCTATTTATCGTCAAGGAACCATCGGACGGGCTAAAGATCATTTAGAGGCTACGGCTAAAAAATTAGATGAACAATTGAAAGCCTTGGGTGGACACGCGTTTATTTCCGTGAACAAGGCTTTAGTCACTCAATCCAGTTCGGCGATTCCCTTTATTCCGCTTTATTTTGTTTTATTGAAAAAAATTATGAAAGAAAAGGGAGTAGAAGAAAGTTGCATTGAACAGATTTATCGTCTTTTCGCGGCTCGTCTTTATAATGGGAGTTCTGTGCCGCTTGATAAAAATGGTTTTATTCGGATGGATGATTGGGAGATGCTTCCTGATGTTCAGCTAGAGGTGGGAAAGTCTTGGGAAACTCTCAATGAATCGAATTTGCCAGAGCGCGCCAACCTCCCGGGTTTCAGGGAAGACTTCTTAAAACTTTTTGGTTTTGGTTTTAAAGATGTGGATTACAATTCGGATGTTGCTGTGGACCTCAAATTACCTTCTTCTCTGTAATACAGATACGTACTAGCCTTTCAAAATAGCCATGTTTATTTATTATACTCTTTCTTTAGTTTTAACCGCAGTTTCGATGTATCCACCTTGTAGTATCGGAAACTGGAAGTTTCCAACACGGCCATAAAATAGTTGCGCAAAGCGCTTATTTTAAGAATGAATGCTTAAACGTGGATGACCGAATTTTAGGGGACGAAGAACAGATTCAGCAGGTGATGTTAAATTTGATCTTGAATGCCTTAGACGCGATGCCCGAAGGAGGGAGTTTAAGCGTCAAGGTAAGCCGTGAGGAGAACCGCATCACGGCCTCAGTTCGAGATACCGGCTGCGGAATTTCCCCAGAGGCTCTCAAGCTGTTATTCACGCCCTTTCATACAACGAAAAAAAATGGTGTGGGCTTGGGGCTTATTGTCACCCAGGAGATTGTCAAGCAACACGGGGGAGAAATTAAAGTTGAAAGCGAAGAGGGCCGCGGCACCCAATTTTCGGTGATCTTTCCAGCCTTAACCGCTGGAATATAGAATATTACAACATGGTTGCAATATCAATTAAAATATATTATACTGTAGGTGTAATCTATTAAGGATACCTTTGCTATGGAAAAGTATAAATTAAAAGAATTATTTATTGAACACAAAGAGAAATTTTTCTCCAAAGAAGGTTTAATCCAGAGGGATATCCAGGAGAAAATCCGGCCGTATCTTCATTCCAAAGAAACTGTTCTGATAACAGGAGTAAGAAGAAGCGGAAAATCTTCTCTCCTTAAATTGGTGGCGGATGATCTGATCAGCCGTCGCGATATCTTGAAGACCAATACGCTTTATTTAAACTTTGAGGATGAACGGTTTGTCGATTTTACCGTGAAAGATTTTGATTCTCTGGTTGAAGTGTTTTTGGAACTCGAAAATCCCAAAGGCCGAAAATGCTTTTTTTTAGATGAAATCCAGAATATCAAGGGCTGGGAAAAATGGGTTCACCGGATGGGCGAGTTTGAAAACATCAAATTTTACATCACGGGTTCCAATGCCGCGCTCTTAAGTTCAGAGGTTTCTCATGCCTTAACGGGCAGAAACCGTCAGGTCGTTAATTGGCCGTTTTCATTCCGAGAATTCTTGTTGTTCCATGGATTGGTTATAGACGGGAAAGAATTTTATGTCAAAGAGAAAAGAGCCCGCATTAAGAATTTGCTGGGGGAATACATCAAAGGAGGCGGTTTTCCGGAGGTAGTCAAATCAAAAGATAATACACTCCTCGAACAATATTTTAGGGATATTTTGTACAGGGATTTAATTGTCCGCTATTCCATTAAGAATACCAAAGAATTAAAAGAGCTTTGTTTATTTTTGGCTTCGAATATAGCCGCCATCTACAGTTACGACAGACTAAAGAAAATGATCGGAGCCAAAAATTTAAACACGATTAAAAACTATTTAGAAAGTTTAGAGAATGTATTTTTATTTTTCAGGGTGGCCCTTTTTGATTATTCCGTGAAAAGGCAGATATATAATCCGGGGAAATTTTATATGGTTGATACAGCTTTGGCGCAAGCCATCGGCTTTAAATTTTCGGAAGACGCCGGGCATGTTTATGAAAATTTGGTTTTTTTGGAACTCAAGCGCCGCGGCCGAGATCTTTACTACTGGAAATCCAAGAAAGGTCAAGAGGTCGATTTCGTCCTGCGCAAAGGGTTAAAGGTTGAAGAGGCTATTCAGGTGTGTTTCAATCTTGGGAATCCGGAGACAAGGGAAAGGGAATTCAGGAGTCTCTTGGCGGCCAAAGAAGAATTAAATCCTAGCCGATATCTTATTATTACGCAGGATGAGGAGGGGGAGGAAAAGATCAATCAATGCCATATCCAAATTATCCCTTTGTGGAAATGGCTGCTGCTGGGGTGACGGGATATTACAAAATATTCCAAAAGAATTTGATTTTTTGTTGACAAGGGCTCTAATCAGAAATAAAGTGTTTGATGAACCTAAACTTTAACGGGAGATTTTTATGTATTTTAAAAGGTTAGAAATTTTTGGATTTAAATCATTCGCTGACAAAACAGTCCTTAATTTTGAGCCAGGAATCACCGCTGTTGTGGGCCCCAATGGCTGCGGGAAAAGTAATATATTTGATTCTATCCGCTGGGTCTTGGGCGAGCAGAGCGTGAAAGAGTTGAGAGGCTCCTCGATGGAGGATGTTATTTTTAACGGGACGGAAAAGAAACCTTCTCTAGGATTCGCGGAGGTTAGTTTAGTATTTTCTAATGAATGCCGCACGCTCTCTGTTGATGACAATGAGGTGATGATTACTCGAAGATTATTTCGTTCAGGGGAGAGTGAATATTTATTGAATAAAACAACGGTGAGGCTCAAGGATATTCAGGAGTTATTGATGGGAACAGGCTTGGGGTCAGAGGCCTATTCCTTAGTCCAGCAGGGAAGAGTTGATTCCGTGGTGCGGGCCAAACCTGAAGAACGCCGCCTCATATTGGATGAAGCCTCCGGGATTTCTAAATATAAAGCTAAAAAGAGAGAGGCATTAAGTAAGCTCAAAGAAACGGAAGATAATCTTTTACGCGTGAATGATATTATTGTGGAAGTTAAGCGGCAGATTTCTTCCATCGAGCGGCAGGCCGACAAGGCAAGAAAATACAAGGAAGAGTTTGAAAAACTTAAAAATTTAGAAATTCAGCTGGCCCACTTTAAACTGCGGAACTTTTCCGTCCAAAGAGAACAGGTTAATCAACTTTTAAGCGAACTTCTTAAAGAAGAGGAAGTTTTCTCAACTAAACTTCAAGAGGGAATCCATTTATTAGAGCAAGAAAATATTTTTTTGGAAGAGGTGAGCCAGAGAATTAATGTTATTCATACTGAAGATATTAAATTGGATAACCAACAGGATATCAATTCCCGTCAAATCCAGTTCAATGAAGAGCGTATTGAAAATTTGTTTTTTCATGAGCAGAAATTAAAAGAGCAAAAAAATCAGCTCATTGAGCGATGCAAGATACAACAAGACAGGATAGAGGAAGATATCCAAAGTCTAGAATTGCTTAAAGAGAATTTGCATTCCCATGAGCAAAATTTAAAAATAAAAAGAGATAGTTTAAGCATCCTTGAACGACTCATCCGAGAGGCGCGCGAGAAAATAACTGCCGACGAAGAAAAAACATTGATTCTTACGGCTCAGCAAGTTAATATCCGCAACCAAGTCACGGACATCATGAAAGAAAGTCAGGGGGCCCTGGCCAGGAAGAGACGCCTAGATTTAGAAAATGAGAAGGTGTCCATGGAAAAGCAGGAGGTCGACGAGAAACTGGGGGCCGTGGAACTTCAGATCAATCATCTTAAAAGTATAATTGAAAAATTGACTTTAGACAAACAAAACAAAACTCAAATATTAGAAGAATTCAAGGCGCAGTTATCGCGTCTGGAGCAAGAGATAGATGATTTAGAAAAAAAGAAATTATTTTTAAAATCCCAGAAGGAATTTATTGAGAAACTGCATGTCCAGTATCAAGACATGCCGGATCCGGTTGTGGAGGGACGGCTTGTCCTTCCTTGTCAGCCTTCCGCTCATCATACGGGGATTATTGGCAAAGTCAAAGAGGTGCGTCCCCTTGACGCGAAAAATTATGAAATTATTTGTGAAACAAAATTTGTGGAATTAGATCCTCATCAGATTTCTCATAAAATAGAAGAAATCGGGGGAGAAATCGCTGTTTTAAGCATTCAGAGGGAAACTCTTGTTAAGAAGATAGAGGAGGAGACAGCCCTTTCCCAAGAGATCGCGGGAGAGATTTTAAACAAAGAGAAAACATGTTCAATTTTAGAAGCGCAGAAAAATAATATTGATGAAGAAACCCAAAAGTTGATAGGCGAAATAGAGCTTGTCAGCGTTGAATTAAGTGAAGTTAAAGAAACTCTTCATTCCCTCAAGAAGAAAGAAGATGAGTTGAATTTCCAGATGGATACCATTAATCAAGACATCAATTGGCAGCAGAGGGAGATCAAAGACAAACGAACCTTTATTACGTCTAAACTGCAGGAGAAAGAAGAGACAACGGTTGCTATCGCGCAATTAGAGACGGAAATGGGCGCTTACAGGGATAAAATAAAAACCCAGCAAGAAAATTTAAAGATGTTTAATGAGGCGCTCGATCATGGCTTGGAAGAGATTAAAAAAATAGAAGATGAAGTGACCACGCATGCTTCTAAGAAGCAAAATTATGAAGAAGAAATCAAAATTTGCAGAGAAAAGATAGAAGAGATTAAGCGGCAAAAGGAAGATTTGCGGACCAATTTAGTCGGATTAGAAGAGGGGAAAAAGACCATTAGTCAAAAAATTAACGCGCTTCATCAAGAGATTAAGTCTTCGGAACAAGAGCTTGAGGGGTATAAACAAAAAAAACATGGCTTACAGCTAGAAGAACAGCAAATTGGTTTTCATGAGCAGTCGATTAAAGATCGTTTAAGCCAAACGTATAAAATTGGGAGTGAAGAATTATCTGATCATCTGCAAAAATTGATGAATACGGGAGGTCTTCAAGATCAAACGGCGGATGAAGGGTTAGAACGCGAGGTCGAACGGCTAAGGAAACGATGTGATTCTTTTGGGGCGGTTAATTTGGTGGCTATCGAAGAGTTTGAACAGCTTAAAGAACGATTTGAATTTTTAACCAAACAGCAGAGTGATCTCCTAGAAGCTAAATCGCAATTGATGAGCGCCATCACGAAGATCAATCGTTCCACGCATCAGATATTTCTGGATACTTTTACCAAAGTCAATCAAGAATTCCGTCATCATTTCAGACTTCTTTTTGGCGGCGGCGACGCGGAGCTTATTCTGCTTGATCCGGAAAATATTTTGGAGTCCGGTGTTGAAATTATCGCCAGACCTCCAGGGAAAAAATTGCAGAATATTAGTCTTCTTTCGGGTGGTGAAAATTCCTTAACAGCGATTGCCCTTATCTTTGGAATCTTTAAAGTTAATCCTAGTCCTTTTTGCGTTTTGGATGAGATTGATGCCGCTTTAGATGAATCTAACGTGGGACGCTTTGGATTTTTGCTTAAGGAGTTTACTAAGATCACCCAATTTATTGTTATCACGCATAACAAGAAGACAATCTCAACGGCGGATGTGATGTATGGGATCACGATGCCGGAAACCGGTGTCTCCCGTATTGTCTCCGTTAAGTTTGCTGATCAAGAGAAACAAAAGGAAATGGAAGAAAGTAGCATCCCCGCCGGCGTCTAATGTTTAATTAGTTTTGGCCACTCGATTCGTCGCCCCTTGTTTTTCCTCTTTAAATAGTGCATACTTACTGAAAGGAGGAGCTGTATCCTTTCATATGCCTTGCCATAAAAATTTGAAAACGCGTCCATTTTCCCGTCTGACGATTTACTCTGTTCTTTTGGCCTTTGGACTAAATATTTTAGGTCCTCTGCCTAAGACTTACGCCCAGGTTCTGCCCGAATTAGGATTACCCAATCCAGGGATGATGATTGGCCCCAGTCCTGCCTTTGTACCGGTTATTTTACGCGGGATTAAAATCCATCCCGACAATCCGTTTCAATTTGATTTTATTGTAGATACGGGAACAAACCCCTCACCTTGGTCCTCTCCCCAAGGGGGAGAGGATTCAGGTGAGGGGGCATTAGAAAAAGAATCGACCAAGCTCATCAAATATTTCCTCGCCGCGTTAACCGTGCCTGAAGACGATCTGTGGGTCAATTTATCTCCGTATGAAAAAGACAGAATTATTCCCGAGGCCTTTGGCCAGACCGAGATGGGACGGGATTTGTTAGCGCAAGATTACATTTTAAAACAATTAACCGCCTCTTTGATGTATCCAGAAAATGATCTAGGCAAAGAGTTCTGGCAGAAGGTGTACCAGAAAGCTCAAGAGCTTTACGGAACAACCGAGATCCCGATCAATACCTTTAACAAGGTTTGGATTGTTCCGGATAAAGCAGAAGTTTACGAGACCGAAGACACGGCGTTTGTGACTGAAGCGCATCTGAAAGTTATGCTTGAAGGGGACTATCTGGCCTTGCAGAATAATCTGAATCAGGAAGAAATCGGAACAGATCAGTTAGATTCTCGGGATGTCGAGCAGTTAAGCGATGTCTCATCTCAAATCGTCAAAGAAATAATTCTGCCTGAGATTGAAAAAGAAGTTAATCACGGCAAAAACTTCGCTCAATTGCGCCAAATTTACAATTCACTTATCCTCGCCGCCTGGTTTAAGCGGGCATTAAAAGACAGCATTTTGAACAAAATCTACACCGATCAAAACAAAATCGCCGGTGTGGATATCGAAGATAAGGAAGCCAAACAGAAAATTTACAATCAGTATTTGGAAGCATTTAAGAAAGGTGTCTACGATTACATTAAAGAAGATTACGATCCAGCTACTCAGGAAATTATTCCGCGCCGATATTTTTCGGGGGGATTCGACGGCCCGGCGATTGGCGAGAAATTAAAAAGAACCAAGCCCGGCGATCCTGCTGCCATGGGAATTTGGAAAAAAGGAATCGCCCTTATCGCCGGAATAGCTTTCTTTATGCAAGTAGAACTCGTCAATGCGGCGGATCTGCCGGGTACAGCACCAGTGGTCAAGGCGAATACCGAAACCGTTGCTGGAGACCTAGTCGCCTTGCCGCCGGGTTCATCGAAAGGAAGGGTTTCACGGGCTAGGGGGCCAGTCGATCTCACGGCAACATTGGTCGACAATCCAACGGCTTTTAGAAAATTAAGGCAAAAAATTAAAACAACTATTAAGGATGATTCTGTTAAATTAGCCATACAGGTACATGGAGTAGTAGATGTAAATGCCGCAAAGGGATTGATTCAAGCATTGAATTTGGCTAAGAGTCGGGTGCTTATTCTCTATGGTGGGAAGATAGATTCTAATCAGGCTAGAAAGTTTTTCCCGGGATATGAGATAAGAACACTCCGAGGATTTTTTGAACAAGGGGTTATTGAAGTAGAATTCTACGATGATTCCGTGATGGAAATGACTGCATCTAAGAGTCATTTTCATGCGTCTCTGCCGTATGTACCATTTAAATTTAATCTTCCACAAAGAGTTTCGCAAGAAGAATTAGATAGCATGAGAAAATCTTTAGGTATAGGGCCAAGGGAGGTAATCGTCTTAGGTTCTCCTTCAAATGTAGAATTCGATGAATTTATGCAAGTATACAATGTACTCTACAACAGCTTGTCTTTGACTAAGCGGCCATTAGTTATAGTTGGCTTTAGACAAATAAGAGAAGAAAGCGAACTAAAATTATTAAGAAGCCTCTCTGGACAAGGCATAGCCGTGCGTAGTGATAGTGAATCTCTATTACCAAACGTGGCAGGCAATAATGTCTTAATTCTTAATACGGCAGGCGAACTATTGAAGATATATGGCTTGGCAAATGTGGCTATCGTAGGTAATGATAGGAATATCTTTGAGCCAGTTAGTCAAGGTGCGACAACTCTTTTTTTTAAAGGCAGTTCGGCTAACAATCAAGAAGCAAAAGAAACATTGGTAAGATCAGGAGCCGTTAAGATTTTTAACAGGCATAATTTAAGCTCAATGTTAACAGATGATCCAAGCGAAGCAAAAGAAATGGCAGCAAAAGGATTAAAAGCAGTGAGTGATTACAGCGAAAGAGTCCAATCTAGAGCAGAAGAATTTGCTCTACAGATTATTGGCAGCAGGATGGATCTTATAGATAAGTTTATTTCTAGTTCGCCGGAAGAATTCGCTGAGGTTTTGCGAGCGATCAAAGAAACCATGAACAATATTCCCGAGGGACAAAGGTATATTTTTTTTGAGAAGGCTGTCTCTGTAGCGGCAAAGACTGCTCTAAAGAATATCGAAGGAGGTTTTATAGCCGCATTACAAAAACTTAAAAATATCCCCGAATGGTCAAGGGTTGATTTTCTTTGGTACGTTGTTCCGGCTGCTGCAAATCAATTTAATAGGTCTGATAGAACAAGGCCATTTGCTCATTTTCTTCATAAGGAGGCTGTTAATCGTTATGGTATTTCTAATGATATGGCGGGGACGACAACTGATCGCGATGACCCCACGGCGTTGGGAGAGGAAACTTTCAAAGGTCATACGGAAGGCAGAGTTGGTCGTAATGTCGCCGCGCGGGCAGTGGATACAAATGCCCAAACTCCCGGTGGGATTGATGTCCGAAAAACGGACGCTGTGTTAAAGACAAAGGGAGAGGGTGTCAAATTCGATCTGCCCGCGGGAAATCCCGCTCAAGACCCATGGCCTTTGAGTCCCGCGGATCTTCAAAACCTCCCCGGATTAACACCCGTCATCTTTCAAATGAACATTATTCCGATCCAACAGTTGCCGGAGATATTTTTGGGGATTACTCAGGCAGAAAAGGATGAGGATTTGAGTTTGCTGGAGAGTATCGAAACCGTGCATTAAAGTTTTTTGTTTATTTCCTTGAAAAAGAAAGAACCTTATTTTCTGATGATTTTGTGATATACTTTAATTGGTTATTGGTAATTTGAGATACCAAAGGAGGTTGAAGAAAAATGAATACAGAAATTATATTTCTTGTAGAAGAATCTGTTGAAGGCGGTTACGATGCCAAAGCTTTAGGGTACTCTATTTATACTCAGGGGGAAGATTTACAAATGCTTAAAGAAAATATTAAAGATGCCGTTAAATGTCATTTTGAGGAAAAGGAGATGCCGCATCTTATTCGACTGCATATGGTCAAAGACGAAATGGTGGCGATATGAGGATCCCGCGCGATTTAAGCGCAGAAGATTTAATCAAAATTTTAGCCAAATATGGATATTGCGTGACACGGCAAGCAGGTAGCCATATACGGCTTACGACTCAAATCAAAGGTGAACATCATATCACTGTCCCCTCCCATAAATACCTAAAAATAGGAACTCTTAATAGTATTTTGCATGACATCGCTAATTATTTAAAGATCGATAAACAAACCTTAATTCAAGAGTTATTTTAAAAATTGACTTCACCAAAGGGGGGATTGTGATGTTCGCGGGACGTCAATTTTTTGCCAGACAAGTTTGATTCTTGCCGCTAAACTTAGCGATGTACATCGCTTGATCGGCCTTCGTAATTAACTCTTCCTTGGCCTGGGCATCGTCAGGGAAGATGGCTAATCCAACGCTTACGGTAATATTGGAACATGGCTGAGAACTCAGCACGGAGAAGGAATATTTGGAAATTTTTTCTCTAATTCTTTCAGCAATGGTCAAGGCGGTTTCTTTTTTAGTTTGAGTTAGGATAATGGCAAATTCTTCCCCGCCATATCTGCACGCGAAATCATTTTCCCTGCAGCATTCTTTTAAAATAACCGCCACTTCTTTTAAAACAAGATCGCCGTTTTGGTGGCCGTGCGTATCATTGAATTTTTTAAAATTGTCTATATCCAAAATAATGAGGCTAAGGGTTTCATTCTTTTCCTTGGCCTTACTTAATTCTTCCATGAGCTGATCTTGAAAGAAGCCATGGTTCCATAGCCCTGTGATGGAATCGGTATGGCTTTTTTCTCGAACCATTTCATAGAGCTGAGAATTCTCAATCGCGAGTCCGGCTTGGTTAGCGAGCATCATAAAAATCTTTAAATCTTCAGAGGTGATGGGTTTTTGGGTGTAAAGATTGTCAGCGATGATGAGACCATTGACTTTATCCTTGGCTTTAAGCGGCATAATAACAAGCTCGTTGGTTTTAAAAATTTGCAAAAGAGGGTCAGAAAAATAATGCCCAATTTTATCAGGGCCGATATGAAAGGGTTTGCCGTCATGAAAGGCTGTGGACAGCAAATTTTTTTCATCAACCCCAAGAGGAATTTTAAGATTTTTAACCGATTTCAAAAGAGGAGTTTGATTAATATCTTGAGTTAAATTTTCTTCCTTAATCAGATCATCCAGCCCCTGGTTGGAAGAAGAAATATAATTCCATATTCTTTGCGCTTCTTCTCCCGATTCAGGGCCGATGGCCATTTTGGCTTCTAGGCATCGTTCTTTAAGATTAATTAGAAAAAGGAGAGCTCTGTTAAAGCCAAGTCCGGTGTGCGCTGTCACGCTCGTTAAGATAATGTAGAGAACGTGGTTCAGTTCGAGCGTTGTACGCATCGCGTTACTCACCTCATAGAGAATCGCGAGTTCCTTTTGAGCTCTATGAATCTGCTCTGATAAAATTTGAGGATTAAGTGGATTTTTTTCCATATCGGCAAAGATACCATGTCTAAACGGAATTGTCAATAGCGGGAGGGATTTTTTATATTTCAGTAAATTCCTAAGCAATATATTTTCAATGGGTTATGATAAAAAATAAAAAAGGCCGTTGCCTTGACACTCTCAAAGGCATATGTTATACTTTAACAACATTTAAATAATTTTCCTAAAATTCAGAAGGTTTTTTATGGTTTTTAGTTGGGTAGATCTTATTATGCCTTTGGTTGTATTGCGTTGCGTACGCACGGGAAGAAAGAGCGGCCTCATTGTGGAAGCCTTTAAATTGGTGGGGATTTTATTCGCTACTTTTGTCACGCTTCATTATTATTCGAGTTTTAGCATCTTTTTAGATAAAAATTTATCACTGCATGAATCCATCAGGGATATTTACGCGTTTGGTTTATTAGCTGTCTGCACTCATCTTTTGTTCTCTTTAATTCGAGAAGGATGGCTAATCATTTTGAAAATAGAACTCCCCATCCTTGTTGATCAATGGGGGGGATTAATCCTTTCCGCTGTTAGAAGTTATTTGATTTGCGGACTTATTTTTCTAGCTTTACTCACGGTTAAAGATGATCGTGTCCAATTGAGCGCTAAGAATTCATTAAGTGCTTTTTTCTTTAAAAAGACTTCTCTTAAGATTTACCATCAGTGTTATTTTGGTTTTGTTCACAACTTTTTTCCTAATGAGCCGATCAATGAAGAGGCTTTTAAATTGATCATTAAAAAAAAGGATCAATAATGGCTCTTATTCCGGAAGATGTTATTAGCCAGGTGATCGATCGTTGCGATATCGTTGATACGATTTCAGCCTATGTTCCTTTAAAACGGGCCGGAAGAAATTTTAAGGCGAATTGTCCTTTTCATCATGAAAAAACGCCTTCATTTGTCGTTAATCCGGATAAGCAGATTTTTCATTGTTTTGGATGCGGGGAGGGAGGTAATATCTTCGCTTTTTTAATGAAACAGGAACATCTGACTTTCCCTGAGGCGGTGCGTTTGTTGGCTCAGAAAGTTAATATTTCACTGCCCGAGGATAAAATTAACCAAGCCGTAAAAAATGATCGGCAAGTTATTCTGGATGTTTTAGAACTGGCTTCGGGTTATTTTAATAAAATTTTGCTCTCTGAAAAAAATAAGGAAGAAAATAAAACAGCGCGTGATTATTTGAAGGCCAGAGGAGTTTCTCTGGAAACAGTTAAGAAATTTCAATTAGGGTTTGCCTTCGATGAATGGGACGGTCTGCTTAAATATTTAAAAGAGAAAAATATTAGTTTAGGATTAATGGAAAAAGCGGGACTCATTATTCCTCGAGGGAAGGGAGAGGGATTTTATGACCGCTTTCGAAATAGAATCATGTTTCCTGTCCTGGATTTAATGGGCCATTGTCGAGCGTTTGGCGGCCGCGCCATTGAGCAAATCGCTCAAGAAGAGAAAAATAGCGCTAAATATATCAATTCGCCGGAGACGCCTATTTATACAAAAGGGAATCATCTCTACGGGTTTCATTTAGCCAAACAGGCCATTGTTCAAGAAGATTTAGCTGTTATTGTCGAAGGATATATGGATTGCGTGATTCCCCATCAGGCGGGAGTCGCCAATGTCGTCGCCTCTTTGGGGACAGCCTTGACGGTGGAGCAAATTCGATTGCTGCGCCGGTTTACTAAAAATGTTGTCATGCTCTTTGACATGGACAGGGCTGGACAGTTAGCTATTCTTAGGGCATTAGACATTTTAGTCGAAGAAGATATGCATGTTAGGGTAGCCACGCTTATCGCTGGTCATGATCCGGATTCTTTTATCCGCGAATATGGCGTGGAGCTATTTAAAGAAAGAATTCGGAATGCCCAGACATTATTTGATTACAAACTCTCATTTTTAGTCAAAGAATATGACATCAAAACCGTGGAAGGAAAGGCTAAAATCGCTCAGGAGATGCTTGAGACCATCGGCAAAATAAATCATGCGGTATTAAAAAATGGTTACGTTAAACGTTTAACGCAGTCGCTTGGAATAGCCGAAGAGGCATTAAATATTGAGTTGGGTAAATTAGAGAAAAGTATAGAAAGAAGAAAGGTGGAAGAAGTTAAGGAGAGCGCGCCTTCACTGGGATCTTTAAATGGAGTGGAGAGTGACATCCTTAAATTAATCCTCGAGGAAGAAGATTTTATTGGACCAACTAAAGAGGAAATAGGGCCAGCGGACTTTAAGGATCAACGTGTTCGTACAATTATCCAATGGATTTATGAATCCTTTGAGCGAGGAGAAAAAATCCACGTGGGCAGTTTGATTTCGAAGATGGAGGATCAAGGTTTGCGGCAGTTTCTGTCTTCTTTATTAACGAAAGAAGAGCCTTGCGCGGGAGACAGGAAAAAAATGCATCGTGATTTTGTGGAACGCATCAAAATGAATCATTTGAAATCTTTAAGGCAAGAGTTTTTGGGGCAAATGAGGGAAGCTGAAGTCGCGGGTGATCACATGAAACTAGATGATTTAAAAGATAGATACAATCAATTAGCTTTTAAGAAGAGGTGAACAAAAATATGATAAAAAAAGATGAATCAAAACAAGATGTCGACAAATTAGTCCTCTTAGGGAAGAAAAAAGGATTTTTAACCTATGATGAGGTGAATGAAGCCCTTTCCGAAACCGTTGATTCGTCGGAGGAGATTGATAGAATCTTTGATATCCTTGACTCAAAAGATATTAAGGTCATTGACTCTGATGAAGATCCCGATTTGCCAAATAAATTGGAAGAAGAAGGGAAAGACGAGGAAGAAGTGCGTCCAGCGATCCCTCTCCCTGAGGAAAATAAGGAAGAAGGAATTTACGCGGATAAATTTCTTCCCTTGGATGACCCTGTCAAGATGTATCTTAAGCAGATGGGTTCCATTTCTCTTTTATCCAGAGAAGATGAAATTAGTTTAGCCAAGAAAATTGAAGATGCCGAAATTAGATTCGCGGAAGCTCTTTTTAAGACCTCTTATGCCCGCAAGCAAGCTCTGAAAATCATCGGTCAGGTTTTAAATGAAGAAATCAATGTCGAAGATGTTATTAAAGACGAGCTTGAAAGACGTCCGAAGCTTATTCGGGATCTTCAAAAGATTAGAGGAGAAGTGGCTCGAACTCGGGTTGGCTCGGAAAAATCCGCTCATGTCTTAGCCGAATTTAAAATGACGGCCTCGATCAACGAAGGGATGGTAGCCGAAATTGATGAAAAGATCGAACGCGTAGAAAAAATAGAAAAAATACTTAAAATAAAGCGAAAAATCCCTAATAGCGCGGAACTTCGAAAAGAAAAACTGCAATTGTTGAGAGAGTTAGAGCAGCCTTTAAACATCTTAAAAGAGCAGATGCGGATTATTAAAATTCGTCAGGCTAAATTTGATAAAGTGAAAAAACTTTTGGCGGAAGCCAATTTGAGGCTCGTTGTCAGTATCGCTAAAAAATATATCAACCGAGGACTTTCCTTCCTTGATCTTATTCAGGAAGGGAATATGGGGTTGATTCGGGCCGTGGAAAAGTTTGAATATCAGAGAGGATATAAATTTTCCACTTACGCGACATGGTGGATTCGTCAGGCCATCACCCGTTCCATTGCCGATCAGGCCAGGACGATTAGAATTCCGGTTCATATGACCGAGACCATTAATAAGATTATCCGTATATCCCGCTTATTCGTTCAGGAATATGGACGTGAACCCACCGCGCAGGAAATCGCTAAACAAATGCATATTCCTATCGGGAAGGTGAAGGAAATATTGAAAATCTCTCAAGTGCCTATTTCGTTGCAGACTCCCATCGGAGATGAGGGAGATACTCATTTTGGGGATTTTATTGAAGACAAAAAGGCAATTTCTCCGGCGAACGCTACGTTACAATCGATGCTCAAGGATGAAATCGGGAATGTTTTAGATACCTTGGATGAACGCGAGCGTAAAATTTTGGAATTGCGTTTTGGAATTCATGATGGCACGACACGGACGCTCGAAGAGGTCGGGAGTGAATTTAATGTTACCCGTGAACGTGTCCGTCAAATTGAATCCAAGGCCTTAAGGAAGCTGCGTCACCCAACGCGATCAAGACGAATTAAACAGTTTCTAGATATGGCCTCTAAGGAGGATGAAGCTGTCTAAAATGGGTTTGGGTTCTAAAAAACAAGGCCTGCTTGATTTGATTGAAGCGGGCCTTGTTTTTTATCAAGAATAGAATAAAAAATTTGGTTGGTACAAAAATTTTAGCAAGGTATAATAAAAAAATATGAAAAATATTATTTCTTTTCTAATGTTTGTATTTTTAAGCCTAGGGGCATCGGCTGACCAGCCAAACTTGGATGAAGAGACAAAGGCTCTTTGTAATCAAGTCCTGATGAATATTTATCAGGATATTTTAGAGGCTAAAAATACCTACAAGGAACTAGAAAATTTTGATCAAGGAGCGCGTACTCTTAACGCTCATGGGATTTATTCCATCCATTATCAATACACAGAATTAGAGGGGGCCATGAAAGGAGTGTCCTATGAATTTGGGCTGACGATTGTAGGGCTTGAGGAGCCGAATACTTTTCCTTCGGATAGCCCAGTCATTAACTTAGGTTTCCCTTTGTTAAATTTAAAATTCATTGGATACCAAAAAAAGACTTTTAAAAAAGGGCAATTTGATATCCAGATTCCTTTGGCTCAATACGGTCAAATATTATGGAACCATCAACAAAAATATATGCCTTATCAGTTATCGTTGGAGTCCGTTAAAGAAGAATTTAAAATTAATGAACCTATTGAATTTACGGTCACTCTTAAGAATTTAACTAATAAAAATATTTTGGTCAAAGAATTGAACAGTAAAACTTTGTTTTTTTTATATGACAATAAAGTAGGAGGAGCTACAGAGATTGGAGAGGCTGCTAAAGGGGTTAAAGAGGTTGTTCTTAAATCTCAGGAGTTTATAGTCAAGCGTTTTAGAATCAAGGGTATGCCCAATCCTAAAGAACTGGAAATTTATTGTTCTTACATCTTAACATTCCAAGAAGTCAAGCCTTCCGCCAGTCTTAAAATTAAAGTTGTTAAATAAAAAATATTGATTCATTTAGGACAAAAAATTTCTCTTTCTGCTTGGGAAATGTGTTGAAAATGAATCTCTCTTATGTTATGCTGAAGGACAAATTTGCAGGGCCCCATAGTCCCGACGTACTATTTATTTCGGGCCCATAGCTCAGTCGGTTAGAGCAGTTGACTCATAATCAATTGGTCCCAGGTTCGAGTCCTGGTGGGCCCAGAATGATCGGACTCATAGCTCAGTCGGTTAGAGTGTCGCCCTCACATGGCGAAGGTCGAAGGTTCGAGCCCTTCTGAGTCCATATGTCAATGATTGGAGTGATTAAAGCGCGTGGAGCAACTTTCTATTAAAGACCAGATTAAAAAATTAGTGGAACTTCAGCGTTTAGACGGTGAAATTTATAGTCTTAGAAAAGAAGCATCTGAGAAGCCGCTGGCTATTGAGCAATTAAAACAGCAATTTGAAAGTAAGAAAATCAGACTTAAAGCTTTGGAAGACCAGTCGAAAGCTGTTTTGCTTGATCGCAGAGAGAAAGAATTAACTTTAAAAGGGAAGGAAGATGATGTCGGGAAGGCGAATACGCAGCTTTCTCAAATTAAGACAAACAAAGAATATACCGCAAAAATTCATGAAATTGAAAATATTAAAGCGGATAAATCTATTTTAGAAGAGAAAATTTTAATTTCTTTTGATGAGTCTGATAAGATAAGCGCGGAAATTGAAAAAGAAAAAAAGAATGTCTTTGAAGAAGAAAAGGTGTTTATAGCCAGGGAAAGGGAAGTTAAAGAAGAAATAAGAGTTATTGAGGATCGAATCACGGTCTTGGAGTCTCAGAGAAAACAGATCATTCCCTCTGTAGATAAAATTTGTTTGAGCCGTTATGAAAGGATTTTAGAAAACAAAGGTGGATTGGCCATCGTAGCTGTCCAAGGCAATACCTGCGGCGGATGTTTTATGAATGTCACGCAGCAGACCATTAACGCTATCAAAATGCACGATCAATTCATTGAATGTGAAATATGTTCAAGGATTTTGTATCTTGAGGAAGATCTTTGAAGAAAGAATTAGAAATATATATCGATGGGGCTTGTTCAGGGAATCCGGGAGAGGCCTCGCTGGGAGCTGTTTTTTATCAGAACAAAGAGAAGATCAAGGAGATTTCTCGAACGATTGGCCCAGCGACAAATAATATCGCGGAATATTCAGCTTTGATCGAGGCTCTTAAAGAAGCTGTACTCTTAAAGGCGGATAAAATAAAAATTTATACAGACAGCGGGCTTCTTTTTAATCAGGTTACCGGTCATTATCAGATTAAGAATGAACGTTTAAAATTGCTCTTTGAAGAAGCCAAGCATTTGGGCCAAGGTTTTAGCATCGTGGAAATTAAACAGATTCCGCGTGAGCAGAACCAAGTGGCCGATGAGTTGGCTTCAAAAGCTCTTAAGAAAAGACAAGCCAAGATGGTTGCCTTCCCGTTTTTTAGCGGGAGGGAGGAAAGTCCGAGCTCCAAAGGATGATGTATCCTGGTAACGCAGGACCTTTTCAGAGTACTAGTCGCTGTACGCTGATTTGAGGACTAGAGCCACAGAGACGAGTCTGCAACCGCAGAAACGCGGAATTTACTAAGAAATGCTGAAGATTTTAATTTTTAGTTTTCCGCGATTCAATTTTTTTTAGCGCTTCAGCGGTTACAGGGTGAAACGCGGCAATCTCTACATGGAGTAAGACCAAATAGGGGGAAATACCTTCGTTAATTTCTAATTAACCTAATTCTTAATCCCTAATTTCTAATTAAAATTAGAAATTAAATTTTAGCTATTGGGAATTAGATATTGAGTCATTAGTTAGATTCATTAGGCATTAGAAATTAGGAATTAAAGGTAACGAGACGATCCATCTCGTCTGATTCCCGGGTTGGTTGCGAGAGTTTAGCTTATAAAAGCTAAAGTAAGATGAATAACCATCCGTCTTCGTTCTAGACGAAAGTTATGGGACGAAGCGTGACAGAACTCGGCTTATTGGCTTGTCAACATTTTATATACAGAAAATTAATTGAGGGAGGAATTCATCATGTCAGGTCATTCAAAATGGGCTAGTATTAAACATAAAAAGGCAGCTAACGATTCTAAGAGGGGGGCTTCTTTTACTAAAATTATCCGCGAACTTACATCGGCTGCCAAAGATGGCGGAGGGAATGCCGACCATAATACGCGGTTAAGATCAGCTATCGCCCGAGCTCGCGAAATTAATATGCCGGCGCAAAACATTGACAATGCTATTAAAAAAGGGACAGGCGAGTTACCCGGCGTCATTTATGAAACGGTTATTTTTGACGCCTATGGTCCGGGGGGAGTGGCCATATTGGTTGAAGGACTCACGGATAATAAAAATCGCACGACGGCGGAAGTTCGAAATATTTTATCTAAAAAAAATGGAAGTTTGGCGGGAGCGGGTAGTACGGCCTGGATGTTCAGTAAGAAAGGTTTTGTCTCTATCCTTAAAGACAAGGTAAGCGAAGAAAAATTAATGGAGATCGCTTTAGAGGCGGGTGCCGACGATATCAGCTCGGAAGATAAATATCATGAAATTACCTGCGAGGTTGGGGTCCTTGAGGCTATCAAAGAATCCTTAAATAAAAATCAAATACCCATGGAAACGGCAGAAACCACCATGATCCCTAGTTCAACAATTCGCGTGGTGGGCACGGAAGCCAAACAATTATTGGAATTAATGGAAGCGTTAGAGGAACATGAAGACGTTCAGAATGTCTATGCCAATTTTGATATTCCTGAAGAAGAGATGGAAAAAATTTCCCAATAAGCTATGATTATTGTGGGGATTGATCCGGGGCTTAAAGCCACAGGATATGGTTTTGTTGAGTTTCGCGATGGACGGACTAGGTTAATTGAAACGGGAACCATTGAGCCTAAGCAAAAAGACCTTATCCAAAATCGAATTTATAAGATTTACACTATCCTTAAAAAATTGGTTGAACAATATCAACCAGATGTTTTTGTGCTTGAGAAATTGTACGCGCATTCCAAGCACCCCATCACGGCCAGCATTTTAGGACACGCTCGAGGGGTCATTTGTTTGTTATGCGCTGAAAAAAGAATTGATCTTCAAGAACACAGTGTTAAGCGGATTCGTCAAGCGCTGACAGGCAACGGCAATGCTTCGAAATCGCAGTTAAAACAGATGGTCGCGCATCAACTGAATATTGATGAATCAAAATTAACATTAGATGCCAGCGACGCGTTAGCTTTAGCGCTTGGCTTTATCCATATTCGTAAGGCGACGGTTGTCAAGACATGATTAATCGAATTTCGGGAAGGCTAATTGAAAAGCGGGATCAGTCTTTAATTATTAACAACAACGGATTATTTTATGAGATTATTGTCCCGGCGTGCGTTCTTGCTCGCATAGAAGAGACCCTTGACGCGGAAGGCGATGTTCATCTCATTACGTATCATTATTTTCAAATCGGGCCTGGCAGTGGGTTCCCCGTTTTGATAGGGTTTATCAATGAAATCGAACGTGATTTTTTTCTTCAATTTATCAAAGTTTCTGGAATCGGACCGAAAGCGGCCATCAAGGCGCTTAACAAACCCATTTCAGAAATTGCCAGCGCCATTGAAGAAGGGAATTTGGGTTATTTAAAAAGTCTTTCAGGGATTGGATCTCAAAGAGCTAAAGAAATTATTGCTAAGCTCCAAGGGAAAGTCGGAAGGTTTGGGTTAATCCAAGATAAACAAGTCAATCGCGTTGAACCCCAAACTGTTCCTGACTGGCAAGAAGAGGCTTTGAGTGTCCTGCTCCAGCTTCAATACAAAAGACAAGAAGCGGAAGAAATGATCGGAAAAGCCTTGCAGCGCTCAACGCACATTAGTGGCGCCGAAGAACTTCTTAACGAAATTTATAAACAAAAAATTAAAGGTTAAATAATGAGCGAGCAAATTTTTAATATTCGCGGGATTATTGAAGCATTGTTATTTGTCAGCGAAAAACCCGTGACATTGGATCAATTGAAAGATGTGTTGGAGACGATCAGCGCTTTAGAGATCAAGAGGACACTTGAAGAATTAAAAGAAGAATATGCTCAGAAAAAGAGCGGCATGGTTTTGATGGAAATTGCCGGCGGCTATCAAATGCTCAGTAATTCGTATTACGCGACGTATATCCGAAAATTTTATAAAACGAAACACAAGGAAAAATTATCCAAACCCGCTTTAGAGGTCTTGGCGATCGTCGCGTATAAACAACCCGTAACTCGCTTGGACGCGGAACTGATCCGCGGGGTTAATTCGGATGGGATTATAGCCAATATCCTTGAAAAAGAACTCATTAAGGTCGTTGGCCGTAAGGATGTCCCTGGGAAACCTTATTTGTATGGGACAACAAAACAATTTTTAGAATATTTTGGATTGAGATTATTAGAAGATTTGCCGAAGTTGGAAGAATTCCCTTTTCTTCAACCTGCCTCGGAGAAGGCAGCCGCGGATCATTCCTCTTCTCCCAGGCAAAAGGTTTTAGATCTTATTGAGGAGGAAGCTAAGGAAGAAAATCAAGAATTAAAAGATGTCAGAGGAGAGGAAAGCCAAACGTGAGTATAGAAAATTTAAGAAAAAAAATAGACGGTATTGATAAAAAGATTTTGACACTCCTTAATGAGCGTGCCCAAGTCAGTCAGGTGATTGGGGAGAATAAGATTAAAAGTAAACAGCCTATTTATTCCCCTGATCGGGAGCAGATCATTTTAAGGCATTTGAAGGAATCAAACAGCGGTCCTTTATCGGATGAAGCCCTCGAAGCTATTTACCGCGAAATTATGTCGAGTTCCCTGTCTTTAGAGAAATTAAAACAGATTGCCTACTTAGGGCCTGAAGGGTCGTTCACGCACATGGCCGCTCAAAAGAAATTTGGCTCGCAGGTGGATTTTTTGTCTTGCAATAGTATTTCGGAGGTTTTCCAAAAGGTTGAGCATGATGAATGTGAATACGCGGTTGTCCCTATTGAAAACTCAACCGAAGGAGCCGTGACTCATACGTTTGATTTATTGATCGATTCGGAACTGAAGATTTGCTCGCAAATTTTACTCAAGATTTCCCATCATCTCCTGTCCAAATCGAATCAGAAAGACATCAAGTATATTTATTCTAATCCTCAGGCATTCGGCCAATGTCGTAATTGGTTATCGCAGAATTTGCCTAACGCGGGCCAAATTTGGGTGCCGTCGACAACCCAGGCCGCGCAAAAAGCGGCGGTAGAAAAATATTCGGCGGCTATTGCCTCGAGTCTGGCGGGCAAGGTTTATAATCTGCCGATTATTCGTCGAGATATCCAGGATATCGCCAATAATACAACGCGTTTTCTTGTATTGGCAACGCACGATGTCCCCCCCACGGGTAAAGATCGCACGACGATTCTTTTCTCCATTAAAGATAAGGTGGGCGCTTTGCATGGGATGTTGGACCCTTTTTATAAAAATAATATTAACTTAACCAAAATTGAGTCGCGGCCTTCTAAGAAAAAAATATGGGATTACTTCTTTTTTGTGGATTTCGAAGGACACCGTTGTGACGCGCATGTCAAAGAGGCTTTGGATCAATTGGAAGAAATGTGTAAATATTTAAAGGTCGTTGGTTCGTATCCGGCCATTGAGTGAATCTTAAAAATGCGATTGGCTCTTAAAAAAGCAATTCTTAATGTTAAGCCGTATGTCCCAGGCAAACCCATCAATGAAGTCAAAAGGGAATTAGGGTTAAAAGATGTCATCAAATTAGCCTCGAACGAGAGTCCGTATCCTCCTTCCCCCAAAGTTCTTAAAACGATTCAAGAGGCGCTTCCAGAGCTTAATCGTTACCCGGATGGGAATTGCTATTATCTTCGTCGGAAATTAGCTGAAAATTTAGGAGTCGATCCGCGGCAATTGCTCTTTGGCAATGGTTCCGATGAAATTATTGTTTTGGCCGTGAGGGGTTTTGTTAATGAAGGGGATGAAGTGGTGGTGGCGGAGCCTTCTTTTTTGATTTATGAAATCGCTTCTCAAATCGCTGGGGCCAATATTAAAGCGGTTCCTCTCAAAGATTTTTATTATGACTTGCCTCAAATGAAAGAGGCCGTAACGAAGAAAACTAAATTAATTTTTTTAGGGAATCCTGATAATCCTTCGGGCAAATATTTCACGCAATCACAAATCGAGCAGTTTCTCGAAGGGATACCGCCTTCTGTCTTAGTGCTCATCGATGAAGCCTACTATGAATATGTCCAAGCGGACGATTATGTGAATTCTCTTAATCTTCTTAAAAAATATAAAAATATTCTTATTACGCGGACGTTTTCAAAAATGTACGGTTTGGCTGGTTTACGTATTGGTTACGGCGTTGGGAATCAGGAGATGATTAATTACCTTGATCGTTTACGTGAGCCATTTAACGTTAATTCCCTCGCTCAAGCGGCAGCCTTAGCCTGCCTGGAAGATAAGCGTTATTACGCGGAGTTATTGAAAAAGATTAATGAAGGAAGGAAATTCCTTTATGAAAATCTTAAAGAATTAGGATTAAGCTATGTAGAAAGTTTTACCAATTTTATTTTAATCAAGCTGGACAAGCCAGGCGCTTCTTTAGCCGCTCAAAATTTATTAAAGAAGGGAATCATTGTTCGTGATATGTCTGCGTGGGGACTAAAAAACTATCTTCGGATTACGATTGGCACGGATGTGGAAAATAAAAAATTAATCAAAGCATTGGAGGAGATTGTATGATTGTTGTTTTGAAAAAAGATGTCACAGAAGAACAAATTAATCACATTATAGAAAAAGTTGAGAAGCTAGGGCTTAAGGCCAATATATCCCGCGGGACGGAGAAAACGGTCATTGGGATTATCGGGCCGGAGGATGTTCTGCGGGTAACTCCGTTAGAAATTTTTCCCGGAGTTGAGCAGGTTATTCCTGTTTTGGCGCCGTATAAACTGGTCTCCAGAGAATTTAAAAAAGAGAATTCTATCATTAAAATTAATAAAAAAGTTCAAATCGGGGGGAAACAGGTTGTTGTTATGGCGGGTCCTTGTTCCGTGGAAAGTCTTAAAAGTTTACGCAGTGTCGCTAAAAAAGTTAAACAAGCGGGAGCGACTATTTTGAGGGGAGGGGCTTTTAAACCGCGGACATCTCCTTATGATTTTCAAGGATTAGGGGAAGAAGGCCTTAAATATTTAGCGCAAGTAGGAGAGGAATTGGGAATGGTCACTATTACGGAAGTGATGGATCCTCGTCAGGTTGAGTTGGTCGCTAAATATTCAGATATTTTGCAAATCGGAGCGAGGAATATGCAGAATTTTTCCTTACTTAAGGAAGTAGGTAAAATAAGAAAGCCTGTGATGCTCAAAAGAGGAATAAGCGCCTTGGTCAATGAATGGCTTATGTCAGCTGAATATATTCTCGCTAACGGCAATTTTAATGTTATTTTGTGCGAGCGAGGCATCCGCACTTTTGAAACATTGACGAGAAACACGTTGGATATTAACGCGATTGCCTTGGTAAAAAAATTGTCTCATCTTCCTATTGTGGTCGATCCTAGCCATGGAACAGGTTACTGGGATTTAGTTGCCAACGGGGCTAGAGCGGCGGTGGCCGGTGGCTGCGATGGTTTAATGATAGAGGTTCATGAGAATCCTCAAGAGGCTTTATCCGACGGAGCGCAATCTTTAAAGCCGGATAATTTTAGCGCTCTCATGAAAAATTTAAAAAAGATTTCAACAGCCGTGGGGAGAACATTCTAAAAATGATATTTAGATCGGAGATGTTTAAAAGAGTAACGATTATTGGGGTAGGATTAATGGGTGGTTCTCTAGGGCTCGCCATCAAGAAGCATTCCTTAGCCAGGCAGGTCGTTGGTTTTTCTCAAAAGGAAACTTCCATCGCCGAAGCCTTAAAGAATAAAGCTATTGATGAAGGTTTTACGGATGTAACGAAGGCTGTGCGAAATTCGGATTTAGTTGTTTTAGCCGCGCCTGTTCAGGCCATTATTAAATTAATGCCTGTGATTAATCCTCATTTATGGCGGCATTGCATTGTCACCGATATGGGTGGAACGAAGGTGGATATTCTGGAGGCCGCGGAAAAAAATTTATCTTCGGCCTCTTTTTTTGTCGGTTCCCATCCTTTGGCCGGATCAGAGAAACAAGGTGTTCAAAACGCGAGGAGCGATTTATTTGAGAATACCCAATGTTTGATGACGCCAACGGCTAAAACCAACCCCTTCGCTAAAGAAAAAGTTAAGCAGTTATGGACGAAACTTGGAGCAAAAGTTAAATTTATATCGGCGGAGGAACACGATGAAATTTTAAATTTTATTAGCCACCTACCGCATCTGATGGCTTTTGGGCTCATGGGGACGGTCCCTGATAAATGCGTTGAATACGCGGCTCAAGGGTTGAAAGATACAACGCGCATCGCTTCTTCTTCTCCTCAGCTTTGGAGTGATATTTGTTTATCCAATCCAAAGAATATCATTAGAGCATTAGATGATTTCTCGAAGCAGCTTTCTTTTTTTCGTAAGGCTATTCTCGACAGGGATGAAAAAGGCCTGACAGCTTATTTTGCCAAAGCAAAGGAACGAAGAGAGAAGTTTTAATTTTATGTCTTCCCCAATGAAAATTATTACCATTGATGGGCCAGCAGGCGCTGGAAAAAGCACGGCCGCCAGGCGTCTGGCTAAAATTTTAAACCTTTCTTATTTGGATACGGGAGCGATGTATCGCGCCCTCACCTTAAAGGCATTGCGTAAAAAAATCCCTTTAGAAGATGAGGCAAAGCTTCTTGAATTAGCGGAAGCAACAACAATCGATCTCAAGGATCATCCCAATGGCATGAAGGTTTTGTTGGACGGAGAAGATGTGAGCGAAGAAATCCGTTCTTTAGAAGTCACGAATAATACTTTTTATATCGCTCGTTCGCCAAGGGTCAGAGAAGTTATGGTGAAATGGCAGAGGGAAATCGGCAAACAAAAGGGAGTTGTGGCTGAAGGCCGGGATTTAGGGACAGTGGTATTCCCTCACGCTGCCAAGAAATTTTATTTAGACGCGGACCTCGTTGAACGTTCTCGACGCAGGATAAAAGAGTTAGAAGCCAAAGGGAATCATGTTAATGACCAAAAACTTTTAGAGGAACTCAAAGAACGAGATCGCAAAGATATGACTCGCAAGAGTGGCCCTCTCAAACAAGCTGAGGATGCTATTTTCATTAATTCCACGAATCTTTCTATCGATGGAGTGGTCAAAGAAATGCTTAAACAGATTAACTCTGAATCAGTCTCAATTGGTTCGGGACGGTTCGGGGTTAAAAAATAAATGGTCGACAAATCTCTCATCCGCAATTTTTCCATTATCGCCCACATCGATCACGGTAAATCCACCTTAGCTGACAGATTACTGCTTTTCGCCGGAGCTATCGATGAACGAAAATTCAAGAATCAACTGCTCGATGACATGGACTTAGAGCGTGAGCGCGGCATTACGATTAAGGCTTCCGCCGTGACGATTATTTACAAAGCAAAAAGCGGGAAAAATTATATTTTAAATTTGATTGACACGCCCGGTCACGTGGATTTTTCTTACGAAGTGGAAAAGTCCTTAAAAGCATGCGAGGGAGCGCTCTTAGTCGTTGACGTTTCTCAAGGAGTGGAGTCGCAAACAATCGCCAACTATTATCTCGCCATTGAGAATAGCCTCGAGATTTTACCCGTTATCAATAAAATAGATATCGCGAATATTGATTTAGATCATACAAAATTACAATTAATTGAGATGCTTCGCTTTAAAGAGAAAGATATTCAGCTGGTCTCCGCGAAGGAAGGGATCGGAATCGAAGAGCTTTTTGAGAAAATTGTTGAGTTTATTCCTCCGCCCTCAGGCGAAGACGCCCTCCCTTTGCAAGCCCTTATTTTTGATTCCAAATATGATATTTACAAAGGGGTCATTATTTATGTCCGCCTGATCAATGGCGTCATAAAAAAAGATACGCGGATTAAGATGATGCATACCGATAAAACCTACACGGTGGAAGAAATTGGTATTTTCAAGCCAGAACCCGTGCAGATTAAAGAATTAACGGCCGGAGAAGTGGGTTATTTAACATGCAATGTCCACGAACCCAAAGAAGTGCAGATAGGGGATACGATTACTACCCTCGAACAGCCCGCCTCTGAAGCCTTGGAAGGATACAGAAAGCTCACGCCTTTAGTTTTCTGCGGAGTTTACCCTGAAAATACCAAAGATTTTATGAACCTTCGTGAGGCTATTGAAAAGTTGCGTTTAAGTGATCCCAGTTTTGTTTATGAGCTGGAAACTTCACAGTCTTTTGGACACGGTTTTCGCTGCGGATTTTTAGGGTTACTTCACATGGAAATTGTGCAGGAACGGTTACAGCGGGAATACAATTTAAATCTTATTTTAACGACGCCTAATGTTCAGTATAGACTTAATCTAAAAGACGGTAAGACTATTTATTTAGAAAGTCCCGCAGCCTTGCCTGACAGCTCCCAGCTTACAACGATCGAAGAGCCTTACTTAAGCGTCTCTATTTTAACGCCGGTCGCGTATATGGATCAGGTGATGGAATTGTCTAAACGTAAGCGAGGAATATTTGTCAGTAGTGAGTATGTCTCCGATCGTATGCGCATTATTTTTGATATTCCTTTATCTGAAGTGATCGTTGATTTTAACGATATGATTAAATCCATTACAAGGGGATATGGTTCGATTGATTACAAATTCAAAGATTACCAGCCGTCCCAGATTGCTAAATTGGATATTTTAATTAATGAGAAAGAATGCGACGCGTTTTCTTGCTTAGTCCACAAAGAACGAGCGTATGAAAAGGGGTTAGCACTGGTCACTAAATTAAAGGATTTAATTCCTCCGCAGCTTTTTGAAGTGCGCGTTCAAGCCGCCTGCGATGGTCGAATTATTTCAAGCGCTAAAGTGAAAGCCATGGGCAAGAATGTGACAGCCAAATGTTACGGAGGAGATATCACTCGGAAACGTAAATTATGGGAAAAACAAAAAGAAGGGAAAAAGAAACTCAAACAAATCGGCAATGTTGAAATCCCTCAAGAAGCCTTTTTAGCGGCGTTAAAATTATAACCAAAGGAAACGTAATGAAAATACAGTCAAAAAAATTTTGGCATCAAAATAAGGCAGTGATCCGTGAATGGGTGGAGTCTATTTTCATCGCTTTTATTTTGGCCATGTTTATCCGTACTTTTTTTATTCAAGCTTTTAAAATTCCCAGTGGTTCTATGCGCATGACACTCGTTGAAGGAGATCGCTTAATGGTTAACAAGCTCCGTTACGGCCCAAAGATTCCTTTCACCGATCAAAGATTGCCGGGCTTGACTCATCCGCGGCGTGGGGATGTGATTGTTTTTGTCTACCCAGAGGATCATAAAAGGGATTTTATTAAACGTTTGATCGCCTTGGGCGGAGAAACTGTTGAAATTAAAGAAGGCCATCTGTATATTAATGACGAGTTATTTCATGATCCGCGGATTGATCACATTTATTATTATAATCAGGGACCTTACGGCCAAGAAGGAGACAAGATTAAAGTTCCCGAGGGTCAGGCCTATGTTTTAGGAGATAACAGCTCCTCGAGTCGAGACAGCCGTTATTGGGGATTTGTTCCCAAAGAAAATATTATCGGCCGGGCGGAGTTTATTTATTGGCCATTGAATAGAATAAGGTTGATAAAATAGACAATGAAAAATTTATTGATTATCTTGTTAGCCTTTTTTTTAACAGGTTGTCAGACGGCAAAAATCCCTCAATCGAAAACAGAAAAGCAAGAGGAAGCCGTCAGCGCCTTAAGTTCCGTCGCGCAGGCTTTAAGCGGCCAAGAACTAGATGAAGATACTTTGTCCAACTTAAAAGAACAAGCGAAGGATCCCCAAGCGCAATCAGCGATGGAGACGATTAGCTCTTCCTTAAGAAATGACCTTCAAGCGGTTAAATATTGCCCTGTTGATCGAAAAAGATATTCCGCGCATTTGCAAATATGTCCCGAGCATAAAGTTGAATTGAAGGAGGCAACAGAATAAATGGCCTTAACCTTTGCCAATAAAATTACCATTTGCCGTATTGTGTTAGTTCCTTTTTTTATCGCGGCGATTCTTTATTATTCTCCGCAAAAAGATTACCTAAGATACGTGGCTCTGGGTATTTTTTTGTTCGCGGTCATCTCCGATGTGATCGACGGGTATATTGCCAGAACTCGACATCAGAAAACAAAGGCGGGGGCAATCTTGGATCCGTTGGCCGATAAAATTCTGCTGATGAGCGCTTTTATTTGTCTGTATAAAATAGGAGATTTTTTCCCGGATATTCGTCTGCCGATGTGGCTTGTCGTCGCTGTCATCAGCCGCGATGTTATTTTATTGCTGGGGAGCATGATTATGTGTCTTGTGCACATTGAGTTGGTCATTAATCCGACGAGATTGGGCAAAACAACAACTTTTTTTCAAATTATTTGCGTCTTAGGAGTCCTTCTTCAATGGCCGTTTTCATTAGGGTTGTGGGTTATCACTCTTATCTTCACGCTCGTCTCAGGAGTCGATTATATTCGTAAGGGGATAAAAATTCTTAACCTTCATAGCAATACAAAGATATGATTCTTTTAGGTATTTTGATAAGTTATCTTTTAGGTTCAATGCCAACGGCCTATATTTTCGGTAAATTTTATAAAGGCATCGATATTCGTGAATATGGCTCCGGCAACGTGGGGGCGACAAATGTTTTCCGTGTCTTAGGGAAATGGCCGGGCATGATTGTGCTTTTGATCGATATTTTAAAAGGGCTTCTTCCCGTTATTGTCGTGGCGGATTTCTTAGGATTGGAATCGATTGGGGAATGGATCATCCTTGGATTAATCGCGGTGATCGGACACAACTGGACCGTTTTTCTTAAATTTAAAGGGGGTAAGGGCATCGCGACCGGTTTAGGCGTTTTAATAGCGTTAGCCATAAAAATAGCTTCTGTCCGTCCTGTTTTTTTGGGAACAATGATGGTTTGGGTTGTCACTTTTTTGGTCAGCGGCTTTGTCTCTCTGGCTTCTATTTTAGCGGCTGTCTTTTTGCCTATTTTTATGGTGTTCACTCATCAACCCTTAGAAATTGTTAGCTTAGGAATCATTTTTTGTATTTTTGTTGTTCTTCGTCATCGATCGAATATTAGGCGAATTTTATTAGGTCAAGAATCCCGCGTTTCATTCCCTTTCTTTAGAAAAAAGCATAAGTAGGTTCTTGATCGTTGTGGTATAATTAAGTTAGAGGATATATTAAAGAATGAAGACATTCAAAAATGCTAATCAGATACTAAAGAATCATTTCGTCGATGAGCCGGAAGAGTGGATGAATTTAAGTCCCACCCAACGATTCGAAGAATCAGCCAAACTCTGGCCGATTTATTTAACGTTAGGAGGAAGTCTTGACCCCCAGCCCGATCCTCAAAGTCCTTTCTATTTTCAAGAAAAATAATGTCAAATCTCTTTTGATTGGCGGCCAAGCCTGTATTATTTATGGCGCCGCGGAATTCAGCCGCGATTCAGATTTTATCGTTCTTTGCGATCGCTCCAATCTAGAGCATTTAAGAAAGGCCTTAAAAGATTTAAAAGCAGGGCCTATTTATGTCCCTGACCTTAAAGAAGAATATTTAGACCGTGGTCATGCCTGTCATTTCCGATGTCAAGTTAAGGGAGTGGAAGGTCTACGGGTAGATGTGATCTCCAAACTGAAAGGATGCGATGATTTTCAGCAATTATGGAACCGACGCAAGAAGCTTAAACTTAAAAATAATCAGGCCATTGATGTGATTGGGTTGGGAGATTTGGTGCAGGCTAAAAAAACTCAGCGCGATAAAGATTGGCTCATGCTCAAGCGTTTAGTGGAAGTCGATTATCTCCAGAATAAAAATACTGCTGATCAAGAAAAAATTAAATGGTGGTTTTTGGAAAGCAGAACCCCTGATCATCTTTTAGAATTAGTCCAAAAATATCCTTCTGTAGCTTTGAAGTGCGGCAAGTTAAGGCCTCTTCTTTCTTTGGCTATGGCCAAGGATAGCACGAAATTTAATTTAGAACTTCACGAAGAAGAGCTAAAAGAGCGATTGAGAGATCAAGAATATTGGACACCTCTTAAGAAAGAATTAGAGATACTGCGCCACGAATCTTTAGACCAAAAGAGGAAGGCCTCTTAACCTTTCTCCATTCGCCGTAATATTCCCTCGAAAAATGAATTAAAAATAATTTTAAGGCTTCCTTAGAGGCGGAGCTATTTTTCTCGTCGATGATAGATAAAGAAAGCGCTTTCCCCAAACGGCCCCAAACCCCTTGTTTGACTCATCATGGGTGTTATACTTAAAGAGGAAGTCCAAAATGAGCGTAAGGGGGACTGCTAAACATGGTTAAAAAGATATTGATTAATAGAGTGTCCGACCAAAGAAAAAGAGCGAAATTTTTAAGTATCGGACAGCAAACACAAGACAAAGAAAGTGTTACTTCTGTTCAGAAAAAATTTGTTTATATGGTGTTCCCTATGCGAGAAGCCCCGACTTCTCTCAACCCGCCACAAATTTATATCAGAAAGGAGTTTGATTATAAGAATAAGGTTGAGAAGTTTTCGTTTAAGGTGAAAGGGTATTTTTTTATCACCCATCAACAGCAGTTGTTTAAGGTAAGATTTAGGCATAGTTTAAATATTGAAATTGTTTGGAAATCCAATATTTTCTCCCCCAAAAAGTCAGAGGTTCTGACATGATGTAAAGGGGTTGGATAAATCATCTAGCCCCTTGCATCAAATTTTTAAAAAATAAAATGAGAAGGGATTCATCCTTTTCGTTTTTTTTTTAATTAATTTTAAAATTTTAGATTGCTTGAAGAAGTTTATGTTAAAATAATATAAAATAACCATAACATAGGAGGGAGACGTGAGAAATTCTATCTTTTTTACAATCATTGGTTTGTTTCTTTTGGCGGGGTGCGTTTCTACGCAACAACCCACAGTGTTAAATCAATTACAAATTCAGATTGCCCAGTTAGAACGTCAGTTAGAAAAGAAAGAAGGAGAGATTAGCGATTTGAAATACCAGGTGGAAGGATTGTCTGCGCAATTTGAAGACTTAGAGAAGAGGAGCGCGACAGAAGAAGTTTCTTTCAAGACAGAAAAGAATAAAGTATCTTCTGAAACAGTCCAATCGGATGAGCGTATTATCCGTGTGGCCGTAGCCGCCGAAGATGTGCAGTTAGCCTTAAAAAACGCCGGTTATTATACGGGAGAAATCGATGGGAAAGTGGGGATAAAGACCAAAAAGGCTGTTGAAGAATTTCAACAAGGGCATGGTCTCCGAGGCGATGGGGTTGTGGGAGAAAAGACCTGGTCGCAGTTAAAAGAGTATTTGAATTAAGAAATTTATCATTCCTCATTCCCCATGAATAAATTTAAAGAGAATGTTCAAATTATTTTTAGTTTCTTCAGTAATCATTTTGAACTGATCCTCGCTATTCATTTCGCCTGCCTTATTATATTTATTCTTCTTATCATTGCTGTTGAGTTAAGTGATGTTGCTATCCGTTCTCGCTTATACGCCTTCTTAAGAGGTGCTTTCTTTATATCCATTGTCATTTTTCAAATGGTTATGATGGGAATAAGCATTTCTGTTTATTGGGTCAATTACCGGTTCCCTGTCAAAGAATTTAAGTTTCTCGATGATGTCAGGACGTCTACGCAATGGGTGCGTTTAGATATCCCTCTTTATTACATCCAGGATGAAAAGAATCTACAATCCATGACTATTCAGACATACAAAAAAGAAGATATTTTTAAGGGAAAAGATCCTATCCGTGAATATCATTTTTCTCCCGATGGGAAGTTTATGTTGATTGCGACTCTCCAAGAATTATATTTAGTCAATCTTTCGACTAAAAATACTCAGCTTATTGATTCTCTTGATCTGCCGGAATTTTTGGAGGAAGCCGAGGCAGAATCGCCTCCGGAGAATAGGCGCGGCACTTTTAAGGGAATCGTTTGGGCGCCGGACAGTCAAAAATTTTGTTATGAATCAGTGCGCTGGTCATCCTTTTCTTCGCAAGAGCATGTCTATATTTATGTTTTGGCTGATCAAAAAAGAATAGAGATTAAAAGTCCTGTTCGTCGCATTTCCTCTTTACGTTGGGATAGTGAAGGCGAGAATCTTTATTATTTTTATAGTGAGGCCAAAGACACCTCCGTCTCTTCTTATCCTTACGATGTGAAAGTATTTCGAATCCCTGTAGAAAAAAACAGGCAATTAGTCTCTTCGCCGACTCCCGAATTTGTAAGTCAAATTCCTTCCAAGGAAGCGTCCATTCCGCTGGAAAATTTAGAGTTAAGAGGAATAACCCTTTTCCCTGAGGAGTATTTAACTTTTCATCGTCTGACGCATAAATTTTTATTTGCGGCCAACTCTTTAGAATCCAGCAAAATAGATAAAATTTCTAAATCTATCATTTCTGATCAGGGGAAAATTTTAGGGTTAGATGACGCGGATTATTTGTACACCATCCCTAATAAATGGTTTAAGAAAAGATTATTTAAAATACCGCGTGAACCTGTTGTGAGCGATGCCCCGCGTTATTCATATAAAGGAGGGGAGCCTGTTATTTACAATATCCGCTGGCTTCCAGGCGGCCGTTACGTCATTTTGGAGCATAAATATTTAGGTGTCTTTATCTTAGATACTACCAGCGGCAAGGTCGGACATCTCAGCGCTTTGCGGGGAGAAGCCCTCGGTTGGTTCGAAAAGGGAAAGTAAGCTCCTCTTTATCCGCTTGATTTTATCCCCCCGAGGTTATACAATTGGAGAAATAATAAACTTTAACTTATCAAGAAGGGAGAAATTTATGAGGAGAAATATATTTATTTTTATTGTTTTATCAGGGGTATTTTTTGCCTCAGGATGCGCGACGAAAGTAGAGCGGGTCGGGGTAGAGGAGCAGATTGACTTAAGCGGGAGTTGGAATGATTACGACGCTTCTTTGGTTTCGCAGGAAATGATTAAAGATTGCGTAGCCAAACCCTGGTTTGAAGATTTTGTCACGAGTCAGGGCCGCAATCCCGTTGTCATCGTTGGACACATTGAAAATAATACTTACGAGCATATTAACGCGGGGGTTTTTATCAAATTTTTGGAACGGGAACTTCTTAATTCCGGCAAGATTACTTTTGTGACTTCCCCCGAAGAGCGCGAACAAATCCGCGCGGAACGTAACGATCAGCAGGCCGGGAACACGACCGAAGAGACAAGAATAGAGATAGGCAGGGAAACAGGCGCTGACTTTATGCTCATTGGAAGTATGAATTCCACTAAAGATGAGGTCAAAGGGAAATTCGTGGTTCTTTACCAAGTGAATTTAGAGTTGATTGACTTAGCCACCAATCGTAAGGCATGGATTGGGCAAAAACAAATCAAAAAATTCACCAAAAAAGGCGCCTTTTCCTGGTAGGAAATTGTAATATTGGCCGAAGGAAGTCAGGTCGTGACATTTTGTCACGGACTGAAATTGAAGACGAGACCGCAGACATCGTTCAAAAAACTCGTCGAAATCTACGAGCAAAAACCCAAAGACTGCATCGCTAAAGTGTGGGGGGAGAAATGATGAATGCTGAACAGATAACAAACATTGCTATAAAAGTTGGCGAAGCAGGGCAAAAGGCCGACATTGCTTTTTGGGTTGCGATAATTAGTGCCGTAGCAGCAGTAGGTGCTGCTATTATTGTCGGTTACTTTAAATTAAAACTCAACAATGCAAACAAGCAACATGAAAAACAATGGGCATACATTGCTAAACGAAGTCAATTAATAGATCAGGCAATTGAAGTTCTTTCTCGAATGATGTTTAATAAACTTTTAATCGTTTATCATAACGATGTTTTAGCAGCGAGTAATTTATTTGTACTTCAGAAAGATGCTTTGGTTATTGAAAGTCAATTTGTTGTGTATGCTTCTCAGGAATTGGCAGATGCATGTTACGAGTTTAAAAATCTTATTGTGAACACGCCAAATGATAAATTTTTAGAGCAGTGGGGTGATATTTACAAAAAGGGTAATGAATACCTGGTTTTGTGTAGAAAATATTTGGGTGGAGATTTAAGCGAAAAATTCGAAAAGTTTGCAGAGAAATTAATCGAAAGTCCTCCGATAGAGCAAGTAGCAAAAATTACAGTATCAGCAAATACAATGGGCGGCATTACCTTGCGAGACGATGAAATGTAGAGTATGGGAAACGAATCAACGTGCCAGGCACTTTTGACTTTTGCAGGGGACAGGTTGAAGGTTGGGGAAATCGAAAAATACGTTTAGAGCTTCCCTGCCTTGCTGGCCGAGTAGTCTCCCTTGGGAACGGTAGGTAGGCCTGCCTGCGGTAGGCAGGCGAAACAATCGAATTCAAGAAATCCACCGCTGAGGTTTCCGCCAAAGGTGGGGGTTATTTCTATCGCGGTTATGCTCAATAAGCATGGCCGTGTGGTTGAAACAGAGCGGCTGGAGTTTAAAGAATGGAAGGATAGGAAAATATGACAAAGCTAAAGGCAAATCAACACTATGGTCAATTTCTTGCATCGATTAAGGAGAGGATCCGTAAAGCACAATATGAAGCGCTCAAAGCAGTCAATAAAGAATTGATCGCGCTTTATTGGGATATTGGCAAGATGATTGTGGACCGTCAAAAGAAGCATGGCTGGGGAAAAGCAATTGTAGAAAATTTAGCGGAAGATTTGCAGAAAGAATTTCCGGGGATGCAGGGTTTCTCCACCCGCAATATTTGGTATATACGGGATTTCTTTCTTCTCTATAATGGCAATAAGAAACTGCAACCATTGGTTGCAGAAATTAGCTGGACCAAGCATTTGATTATTATGGCGCAATGCAAGGATGATTTAGAACGTGAATTTTATATTCGCATGACTAGAAAGTTTGGGTGGACGAAAAATGTACTTATTCATCAAGTTGAAGGCAAGACTTACGAAACAACAATATTGAATCAAACTAATTTTAATAAGACTGTCCCTGAGAAAATCCGTAATCAGGCAAAGCTGGCCGTTAAAGACGAATATACGTTTGATTTCTTGGAATTAGGCGAAGAACATAGTGAGCGTGAGCTAGAAAAAGCGATTATGTCGCGCATGGATCGGTTTTTGCGGGAGATGGGTGGGGCAGTGACTTTTGTGGGTAGTCAATATCGCCTTGAAGTTGGTGGTCAGGAATATTTTGTGGATATCCTGCTTTATCATCGTCATTTACGTTGTTTGATTGCTTTGGAATTAAAGGTCAGCGCGTTTTTACCTGAATATGTGGGTAAGATGCAGTTTTATTTAACAGCTTTAAACCGACAGGTAAAAGCTCCTGGTGAGAATGCGCCGATAGGGATCATTGTGTGTAAAACAAAAAATAAAACGGTCGTTGAGTATGCCCTTGCCGAAGCTAATAAACCCATCGGCGTGGCAACGTATAAGATGACCACAAAATTACCGAAAGATTTGAAAAAAGAATTGCCAGCGCCGGAACAGGTGGGGAGACTGTTGCAGGAAATTTAAGTCTTCAGTGGTTATAGAAATTAGGAAGATGTGAGTGTTTAAAGAATCCCTGCCGGCAGGCAGGCTGAATGTTGGCCGAGTAGGTTCCCTTTGGGAGGGAAATCAAAAAATATGTTTAAAGAATCAGGATCGATCGGAAGGGGTATGGCAACGAAAGATTGGAAAGGTAAAAACCGAATCGGAGATTAAGATTTTGGAGGAGCGGGCAAAATCCTTGCCAGGATCGCCACATGAAATTAATCTTGCGAGGTCGTAGGAAATTATGTTTGGTTTAAGGTTATTGGGCCTTGTCCTTTTATTGTTTTGTCTTGGATGCGGGAGTGCTTCTCCTTTAGTTCAGCCGCAGATTAACAGCCTCGTTGTTGCCCATCGCCCTGAGCTCGCCTTAAAATTACTCGAGGAACATAAAGAAAGTTACGGGGCCAAAAATCGATTGCTCTATTTATTAGATTATGGACTCGTCCTGCATTTGACGGAACGCTACAAAGAAAGCATTGGTATTTTTGAAGAGGCCAAAAGGGTTTTTGATCAGCTGTATCAACGCTCTATCTCCAATGAAATGACCACGTGGGCGATGAACGATACTTTAGCGCCTTACAGGGGAGAAGAATTTGAGCGGGTGATGATCAATATTTTTCAAGCGCTTAATTTTGTCATGCTGGGCAATTTTGAAGAAGCCTTGGTTGAGGCGCGCGACGTTGACCTTAAACTTGGCCTAATGAATACAGCGCGTAAGGCGCGTTATAAAAATGTATACAGAGAAGATGCTTTCGCCCGATTGCTGATGGGAATTTTGTATGAGGCAAGGGGGACATTAGACGATCTTAATGACGCCTTTATTTCCTACGCGAAGGCTGTCGAAATTTACGAGCAGGATTACAGCCGGAATTACGCAATTTCACTCCCTCAAGTTCTCAAAGAAAATATTTTAGCCGTCAGCCAAAGCATACGGCCGCAAGATTATGAAACTTACCGGCGGAAATTTAGGGACGTTCCCTTCCCCGGCCTTTCTGAAAAGAAAAAAAGGGCTGAGGTATATTTAATTTATTACGCGGGACTTTCCGCCGTTAAACATCCTGTTTTTGTCCCTATTCCTTTGCCCGATGGGATTGTGACCCAGTTAGCTTTCCCTACGTTTGATCAGCGAGGGCCAGGTTCACAAGCGGCTGTTTTTAGAGCCAAGAATTTGAGGGGAGAAATGTTTGAAATGAATTCAGAAAAGTTGGAGGACATTACTTCCATTGCTATCCAAAATTTAAAGAGTAAGAGAACTTGGGTGATCGCGAAGGCAACGTTGAGGGCCGCCAGTAAATATTGGCTTGAGAAAAAACAGAAACAAAGAATAGAAGAGAAGAATGACGATGCCGCGCAAATATTTGGGGTTGTCAGCAGTTTTTATAATATTTTTTCAGAGCAGCCCGATCTAAGGTCTTGGCAGACTTTGCCCGCCGAAATCCATCTCGCCCGGGTTATTCTCGAGCCCGGAGAGTATGAATTTTTTGTTAATGAAGAATCTTTAGAGAAGCTCACGCTTACGCAAGGAGCAAAAAAGTTTTTTATTGTGAGGGAAAATACGCTGTCTTCGCTGGAATCTAAGAAATAGACCGGAATGACAGGGCTAAGAATTGTAATTAGAAGTGCGACAGAAAAAATTAAGAAAGCTCCATAGATCTTTGGAAAAAACTGTTACTTTGTAAGTTGAGAACAAGCAAAGAACAGGAGATCTATGAAGCCAAATAATTGTAG
>Ga0209514_10001174_pt1 | contig 47569 bp, 48 predicted proteins | sample Subgrocontami58m_FD_187452 | JGI IMG/M metagenome (GOLD analysis project Ga0209514, IMG submission 187452) | Subsurface groundwater microbial communities from S. Glens Falls, New York, USA - GMW37 contaminated, 5.8 m (SPAdes) (version 3) | ecosystem: Environmental > Aquatic > Deep subsurface >... | reverse complement strand
CTTCCGCCCAAAACCCGGGCTGTCCGCTGGGCATTTCTGTAACTGGTGTGTTGGGCTTGTTTTTAGTGGGCTGAACAACCGAACCATAAACATACCCCTGAGGCGTCTCCACATAGCGCTGATTGGATAAACCACCGACCACGTTCCCAACCACCTCACGCCCCCACTCGACAAGTGAATCGGCTGATAATTTTCCAATGGAGGTGTTCAAACCAGGATCATTCGTGGGACGATTTCGCAAGTCTACATCAGGATCCGTAACACGCCCAATAATCTCACTGGCCGGGAATTGCGGCAATCGCTTTGGCATATGCAAAGCATCAAGCTCAGGGAATTTATATGGATTGAATGCCAATGCTCCCAGCCCAGCACCTGTTAGTTTTAGAAAATCACGTCTTGAAAGCGGTCTTTTCATCATGCACCTTTTACCATAAAAATCGTACCGCGACATAAATGTCGCGTTAGACTGACTTACAAGCATACCTGCAAACAAAATCAACGTCAACAGCACAGTGAGAATAAATTAATCTTTTTGGAACAACCGTCCCGAAGGTTTTGAAAGACGGCAAAATTGGCTCAATTCAACCTTCGGGACGATCTTTCTTTCACAAATTAATCCTGCAAATAGTTTTCCAAAGCGCGCAGGCAATTGGCGCTCAATTTATGCCCGGCGTCATCTTCGCAATAGGTGATCTGTGCGCCGGCTTGCTCCAGCAGGCCCATCGAGGCCAGCGCCAGATCAACAGGCACTTTTTGATCGAGCGTGCCGTGCGCAACAAAAATATTTTTCCCGAGGAGCGGTTTTTTCGAAATCAAATCATCCACGCCAGGCGGCATAAATCCCGCCAGCACACCCATCTTGCGGACTCTGCGCGGATATAACAATCCAATCAAATTGACCATCGCCGCGCCCTGACTGAAACCGAATAAATCGAATTGCCTCGCATCCAACTTAACCGAAGCGGAGTACTGGTCAATGAGGAGGATCAGCGCCTCGACGGAGGGCAATAGCGACTCCAGGCTAGGCACACCAAAACCGCTGCCTTGAGCCGCTGGGTTGATGGTTCGCCTCGCTTTGCGGCTCACCGTGTCGAAACCGTGTCGAATCGTCCCACGAGGCGGGCGCCAGGAGAATCCACTGGATTCAGCGGCATGGAGCGCCCGCGGCGCCATCATCCAATAATCGGGTGAAAGTCCGCGAGTGAAGACCCACATGGAATTTTCGTCGCCCGTCCAACCATGAATGAGCAGGAGCAGACGCGGGTTTGTGGATTGCGATGGACGAACGCGTAATGTCCAGTTGTTAAATTCGATCAGTTCGGTGTTAATCGCGGTTTGCACGTTTTACGATCCGATCCAGCGCAAACAAGGTCAGGAAAATCAAAGCAATGGGGACGGTCGCGCCAAGCAGGCAAAGGAAGCCCGAAATTGCCGCGCTGAAACCATAGACGGCCCAGATCAATCCAAGCCCTGCGATAAACAACAATATAAACGCGCTGAGCAAAATGCGCGTGTTTGTATCTTTCATATATTTGCGTAAATCACGACTCATTAATGACTCCACTGCAAAAAAGTTTTCACACTTGCGCCGCACGCCAGTGCAGGTGAACACAAAGGCTTGTATTGACGGTTTGTCTTTCGCTCACTGTGTCGAAGTGACACGAAGTACATAAAGGTTAATAAATCACAGGCTCTTCCTTCATGTTCCTTGGTGACCTTCGTGTTTAATTGGTTTTTTCAGTACACTCAATAATTTTATCCAAATAGTTTTTTCCCGACACGCCTTTGCCATGAAACTGCGCGTTTGAGCTGCGGCAGCATTTCCTTGACCGCATCCTCGCCAAGTTGTGCCACATCACGAACAACCACAATATCAAGCAAGTCAATTCCCTGCACTTTCGGACGGATGATGACGTCTGGTTTATCCAATTCCAAACGATATTTCGCCACAGCACGGCTCCCGACTTCGACCCCGCGCATGAATATATCAAAAGATCGGGCGATATTCAAGCGAGTGATGCGGTTCGTAAACACACGTGGAAGCCTGCTCGGCAGGGGAATTCTATAGGTACGTACTGGTTTATCCATCGGATCATTAAGTACAACTGCAACAATGGGAAGATCTGGGGATAAAATACGCGCCACCGAGACAGGCACCGGGTTCAAAACCCCGCCATCCATCAGCTCCCATTCGTTCAAGTGATGTGTCGGAAAAATTCCAGGCAATGCAATCGTAGCCAGAATAGCGTCCTTCAACCAGCCTTTTGTGATGATCACCTCGCCGCCTGTTTTAGCATCTACTGCTGTGACTGCGCATGGAATGGACAAATCATCAAAAGTTTTCCTGCCTACGGTTTGATCCAGCCACTTTCGAACGCCTGAAAGCCCAAGCAAGGATGGACCGTCTTCAGCGCTTCGCCCATATAAGCGGCTTTGGTCAACAGCTTCAAAAACATCCATCAACTTGGATGGCGAATATCCCAATGCATAAAAAATGGCAACGAGGCCGCCAAAGCTTGTCCCCGCAATTGAACGGATTCTATATCCCTCTTTTTCGAGTCGTCGAAGTACGCCAATATGAGAATTTCCCTTGGCTCCACCGCCGCCTAACGCCAATGTAATATCCATGTTATCCTGAAAAGCCCTTTCTTCGTGCCGTTTTATCAGACATGTCGTCCGAAATGGATCATACCTTGCAGGGAATTTATGTCATTGCGAGTCTTCGTCCTCCCGAAAGAACATCGGGACGATGTGAGCGGAGCCGCACGCCCTTGGCATCCTGAGCGCAGTCGAAGGGTGTGCGGCGCAGTCGAAGGACTGTTTATCGAAGCGGATGAAACTTGTGGCGGAAAGCGCTTCGACTTCGTTCAGCGAGGAGGGCGGACGCATAATTTTATTTCGGGTCGCGGATCAGCCAGACTGCCACGCCTGCGCCAACAAAGGATGCGATGATCAATAGAACAACTAAAAATTGTGATGAGACTGGTTTTGAATCTTGTTCGACAAAATCCACCATCTCTTGAGTGGCAGTTGCATCCGAGCCTGTTGGGATAACCACTTTAGGAATTGCGGCTGTTGAGGGAACTGCTGTTTCTGTAAACTGCGGTGACGGGGTTGCTGAGGGTATCGAAGAGGCCGGCCGTGTGGCGGCTTTTTGCACCAGCAATTCCTGTTCCTGATATACGACGAGATCCTGGCCGAGGTTGTTCAATGCCTGAATATTTTTTATGGTTGTGCCATAAGCAATGGCAATACTCCATAAAGATTGTCCATACTGCACTTTATGGAAGACATCTCCATCCGGGCGGGAGGTGCTTATACTCACAGGCACCATATATTGACTGACACCAGCCGCCACCCCGGATCCGCCGGGGGCACTGCCAAGAATAGTGGAGGCGCTTTCCTGCATTTGACCAGAGCCGGTCGAGGCGGCGTTATCCAATGCGTAATAATAGCTGTTGTTTGCGCCTTGCGATACTCCCGCGCCGATGTGTGTGAAATTCTGTGAGAGCATGGTGTTCATGTGCAGTTCATCCTGCCAGCCCGGCGGGACTCCATCCCATACGAGCGGGCCATTGCTGCTCAAAATATTCTCGGCGCGAAAACCACCGAGGGAAAGATCGCCTGCAAGCGGGAATCCAAGCGATAGCAATTGCTGGGTGTAACTGATCCCGCCCGGGCGGGAATGTGTCACCTGCCCGGTGGCCGCCATGTAATCGGCTTGTGATTGGGCTGACTGCATCAAAATTGAATGCCAGGTCAATGGCGGTAATCCATAAGAGATGCGTAAATTATTGACAGCTTCAATTAACTGGTCAGGTGAGGTGATCTGGATTTGCTGCTGGAGGCGCGCAACGACCTCTTTTGGCGGCGACAGGCTAAAGACTTGCACTCCCGAAAGAGCATCGGGACCATGTGAGCCGTGTCGCATCGTCCCCGAAGGGGGAAGTGCCAGCAAAAGAAGCGCAAGGAAAATAGTTAAGTTAATTGGCTTTTTCATAAATACGTCTGGCTTTTAATTTCAGGCGAGCAATCTTTGTAAAGCATTCAGCAAGCCGTCCATATCCTGCCTTGTATTATATCCCTGGACGGACAGGCGGATTAATTTATTCCCGTGCCAGTCAATCAGCGGAATTTCGATGCGGTATTCATCGTACAGTCTTTTCTTGAAAGCGATGATGTCAGTCTCGGCTGGGAGCGGAGATACTGTCATCTGGGCGAACCAACCGTCAGCGGAGCGCGCTGCGTGAAGCGGAGCCAGTCCTGTTAATGTGTTGATCCTTTTCCAGGTCTCAATTGCCAATTGATGACAGTCGCTTCGCACTTTAACCCAATCATGCTTTTCCTGAAATTCGATCGCCGCAGGGACGGATAGGAAGGCCGCAAGATCACGCGTGCCCCACCACTCGTGCTGGTCAATGAAAGTGGAGCCGCTGGGCGTTTCGGATTCATATCCCCACGAAACAACCAGCGGCTTGAGCAAATGTTGAACCTCAGGGCGTGCATATAAAAATCCCGCGCCCTTCGGCGCGCACAGCCATTTATAGTGATATGCATAAACAACACGGTCGCTACACACTTGGAGCCAGGTTTATCATAGGTCGCGCTGCTATGCGAGCGAGATTACGCAGCAACCTGAGGCAAAAGCACTTGTAGTGCATTCACCAACGCATCAATATCCTGCTGAGAATTGTACCCCTGCACCGAAATGCGGACAAACTGTTTGTCCTGCCATTGGATCAGGGGTACTTCTATTTTGTGTTCATTATATAAACGGCTTTTTAGAACAGCAAGATTAGACCAAGGAAGTGGCGCAATTCCCATTTGACTGTAGAAATCTGAATCGAGAGGATACAACGGGGATAGATTCGTCAGGTTGCAAATTCGCTCAATTCCCTGACGCAGCAGATGATGACATTCTTTTCGAACTTCATCCCAATTGTGTTCCTGCATGAACTGAATTGCCGCAGGAAAAGTCAGCGCCGCAGCGGGATCTTTGGTTCCTGTCCATTGCAAGATGTCAATAAAACGAGAGCCTGTGGTTGTCTCTGGAGTCGACCTGTATCCCCAACTCACAACCAACGGCTCAATCAGGCTTTGCGCTTCGCGTCTCACGTACAGAAAAGCCGAGCCTTTGACATTGAGTAACCATTTATGACAATTCCCAAAAACAACATCCGCGCCAAGAGCCTGCAAATTAACCAGGATTTGTCCCGGTGAGTGCGCCGCGTCAACTATGGTTAATATACCTGCCTCTTTTGCACGTCTGCAGATTTGTTCTACTGGCAGACGCAGCGCGGTTGGAGAGGTAATGTGACTCAGATAAATTACCTTCGTCCGCGAGGTAACGCCCAGCCAGAACTGGTCAATGATTTCTTCTTCGGAATGAACTGGCAAAGGAATGGGCTGATGAATATATTTTGCCCCTGCCCTACCGCAGGTAAATTCCCAGGTGTAATCGCACGCGCCATACTCGTGATCGGTGGTCAGAATTTCATCTCCTGATTTAAGCTGCAGGGAATGAGCGATAATATTCACACCATGTGTTGCATTAGGAACATAGACCAGATCTTCAAAATCGGCATTGAGATACTCTCCCAAGACTTGGCGCGACACCCGCAATAGCTCATTCAGTTCTCGTCCGAGAAATAATACCGGCTGGCGTTCGAGTCGGAACTGCCAGTTCTGGTAAGCTTCAAAAACAGGTTTGGGCGTTGAACCAAAAGAGCCGTGATTTAGAAAAACAACATCTGGATCCAGGAGAAAGTATTCTTTTAGGAATGGCATTTATCTATTATAAGATATAGCCTTGAGGCTGAGTTGTTTTAGGATTTAAAAACTGCGATAAGTTTGATCTGACTTGTAATATGCATAATATTCACTAGTCCGTCACAATTACCACTTCGATATTTCGCCCAACCTTGTTCAAGTTCTGTCGAAACAAAATTCACTTGCATGATCGTCTGGAGCGAAGCAACAGGAATAGATTTCCATTCTCCAATGATTTTCACTAAGACGCGTTTGCGTCTCCGCCCATCGAATTCACCATAGAAAATCTGCTCCCATGGTCCAAAATCAAGTTTACCATCGGTTACAGCAACGACGACCTCACGACCCATAATTTGGCGTTTTAGATGAGCATCAGCGTTATCTTCGCCTGTTTGGTTGTGGAGATATTGACTCGTCGGCTCGTGAGGCGCAAGCTCCTCTAGCCAACGTTCATAATCCTGGTGCAGGCCTGACTCATCATCGTTTATGAAGACAGAAGCCGTTATATGCATTGCGGAAATCAAAATTAAGCCTTCCTGAATACCACTCTCTTGAAGGCAGGTTTCCACTTGAGGCGTCATATTTACGAAGCCAAGTCGGTTGGGGAGGTTGAACCAAAGTTCTTTGCGATAGGATTTCACAGTCTTCTCTTATAGTAATTTCTAAATATTACACAGGATCTTATTTGACGCTAATAGATTGAAATAGCCGTGGTTTACTACAGCCGGTCTAAAGTAATCTTACGAAAACAATTGGTTATGGCTTCACCAGTTGAAAAATAAATATCTGCGATGTATCCGTCGGGGCAGGGTTGAACACAATAGACCATATATTTTATCCTCTTTAAAGGGCAGAAGGGTGTTTTTGAGGGCTTTTCTTAATAATTCGAAGAGCCTATCCACCGTCTCTTGGTTCGAACATCGCGGATTGACGGTTCGCAAATGTCTTGGAAATTACTAACTGGGCAGAAGCATAGACCCACAGATATTTGGTATTTTGTATCTCGATGCGCCACTCCACACTAACTGCGGTACAATTATGCAGCTGCTAATCCCACAGTGTTTGAAAACGTCTCGCAGCCTCCCAGCAATTCTAAATCGCGAAAATTCACCAAAGCGCAGTGTAAACTAGTAGAACAAAATAAGAGATAACGTACAAACGGCTTCCATCGAGGTGCGGTTGAAATGGGATGTAACAACACATTTTCTTCTTTTGACAGCAAGATTTCCCAGGTTTATAAAACACCGCTCCAACATCCTGCGGCGAATAAGACGGCGCCTGAAGCCCGACCAGCTCTACAAAAAATCGTTCAATCACTATCTCCTGAATACAAAGAAAAATCGTTGGAACAGGTCAGAGAAAAGCTGCTAGATGAGCGGCGCTCTTCTGCCCACACAAAATGGTTTCAACAAATCGGCGAGATGTACGCAACGAAGGGCTATATCGCGCCAAAGCTGGAAATTGGACCGGTCCAACTTCCGTTTGGTCGAGAAGCAAGTTTTCGTCAGGGTACTCATGGATTCGATCATTTAGGGATGACTAAGGATGGTCGCTTGGCAGTATTCGAGACCAAGTGCTACGGCAAACAGCCAACTACACAAGGTTTAGAACAATTAAGTATGAGCCATGTTAACAGTCGTTTAGAGCGAATGCAAAAAGATGGTGGGAAACAAGCTCAAGGCTCAAACCCGGAAATTGCGTCACTCGCACAATACACCGGAGTTGCTCGTTATTTGGTTCATGTCTCATACGAAGAACACAACTATAAAGTTTATGAGATTTCAGACGATCAAGACGGGAACCCGACCATGGGGGACCCAATCTTGGAGGGTGACGCTAAAGATTACATGGGCAATCTACACTCTTTGTACTTTAAAGAATGATTTCGACGGGAGGGGACGTGGCCAAAACCGCCAAACATCGTGTTGAGAATCGACAAACAAGAATACAAGAAATTGAATTATTAGAAGAAGCGCTGTCCATCACGCTTCCCGACTCCTATGCCGATTTTCTTGAGGCCCAGGCGCACGGGCGCTACATGGACATCTCAATTCTTGGCTTGCCAATAACTCCTGCGCTTGACTCTGTTTGGGGGGCTACAGAATTACTGTGGAACTTGCGGCCAAATCTTCATGGCAAAGTCATTGCTGTTGAATATCGTGATGATTCAATCGTTTGTCTCCAAGTAGGCAAATCAAGAAGTAAAGACAATATTTTACTTCTTGTCAACACATCAATAGATGAAGATCCAAAGATGTTGGCGGAGACATTTGAGTCGTTCTTGCTAACAACTTACCAATCACAGTTTCCTGAGGATGCCGTACTAACGTCACTGGATTCCTTCGCGCCCGAACAAATTGTAAAGATATTCCTCAATACCTTGCAAATCGAAGTGCCAGATTCGCTCGCAACATTACTTGCAGACACACCGGCCGCTCCTCTTGACAATCTAGCCTATCGATTGAATGTAGATCCACTTGAGCCAACTCACCTGACATGGGCACTGCGGACTCTTGGACAGAGCTATCAACCTGCGCCAAAGTATCTTATACCAATAATGCCCGTAGACTCACGATCATTTGCTTGTGTTGTATGCAACAATGTGCCCGGGGCCAACGATGTAAACTTTGGGAAAGTGATACGGTGGCATTTAGACAATGTTCCGGCCCACGCCCAAGGTTGCATAATAGACACCGATCCCGTTATGTATTTGCGTACAGTTAGTTCGGAACTTGCAACAAGGGAAACGGGTCTCGCGAAAATTGCTCAGCTCGCAGAGCGTTATGACGAAGAGTTTCTCCAACAACATAGAATACCTAAGGCACACGAGATACGACCAATTCGCCTCGCCGTGCAAAACGTTATCGTTGGATTGGCCGCGTTTAGATTAGATAACACCTTTGATGGCTTAGCTATAGAAGTCTGGCAGACTTGCGAGGTGCCACACCTGAATGCACAAGAAGCCTGTCGTGCACTTGCATCCATGACACTTGCCGAAGCGTTTCGGTGTGGGTCTACCATGGAGCTGCGTTTCGACAATCATCCTGAAAAAGCAGTTCCAGGAAGCCTGTTGCGATATGCTAGGTCAAGAGGCATTACTCTTGGTGCGAATGATAAAAAGGCCATTACCCCCGAAGAATCCCGGGAGCTATTCCGAGAAGTTACACAAATGCCGATAAATCTATCACATCGCGTACATGAGGCGGTAAAAGAAGGTGGACTCAGCAGTGAACGCGCATGTTTCGTTCTGATGGCAAATATTTGGCGACCGATTGAACTTGAATTCATATTGGCTGTCAGCCACCGCTCCTATTCAATTCTGCAGGGTGGTGTTGAACCATTTGACCGTGTTAATTTTCAAGCTGAAGCTTCAGTATGCCGTTCTGCACACATGCTTGGGCTTCTGCTAGCGCGACTACGCCAGCAAGAAGATCAAGACCAGAATCAAGCTTCTGCTCTAGAAGACACCGGCCAGAATATCCAATGGAGTATCCTACCCGAGTTTTCAGCGGTCAGATTCGAGACCTCTCGCGCAATTAAGCTACCCTGGTTGTCTGGGATAAATCAAATACTCTGGCAACAGAATGAGCCTCTGTTTGTATTTCCGAGAACCACGATTAACCCTGAGGACCTGGAAGCAATGCATGAATTAAGAAATAATAATCAAGGTCGAGTCGTTGCCCTCACACCCGAGGAAACATTTGGAACCGCACTAGAGGTTGGGTCCCAAGAATTCCCGAAACTCATTTGTCCCGAAAAAATTATTGAAATTGACCGCGCAATTGATGTTCGTCTCCTCAGCTGTAGAGTGGGTCGAGTTTAGAGTCAAATGCTCAAAGTAATATTCGTTCCGCTAAATGTTTGGGAAACCCAATTTGGATCACTCGCTCGTGAAGCTGAGCGAGCCCACAAAAGGCACTTAAAAGCCGCTCCGGGTGATCGTCAAGAGCGACAGAAATATAATAGCATTTGCAGTCAAATAGAGATTTTGACGCTGGACTACGCAATTGCGAATCCACATAGCCTTGTTTTTTTGAACAACGCAGAAACCAAAACCTATCTTTCAACACTTCCGGCTGACTCCTACATCTGGAACCCTTTTCGTGACTACTATTCTGATTTGGAAGACAAACTATCATCGTTCAGAGCGAGTGGCGCAGACAACGGAATATTAATCCATATGCACGCGGCGTTTAGCAGGGATACAACAGAAACTTCTGCCAATCTAAGTGGCACTCCTGTTCCGGCTGCAAAAATATGGCGCTCAAGCAAAGGGCGCAAAGGATTGGCAGCGGTGACAGAGCGCTGGGAGCAGCAACTAGAATCTGCGACAACTGATGACGTGCCTGTCGTACCCAGCGGTGTTAGTAATCGAGTACTAACAGAAGGACTGCGGAAATATGTTGATCAAAACAATGTCAAGCAATCAGGTCAAGCACGCGTTATATATCGAGATGGCTCTGAGGCTCGGCCATTTCCTTTGGGCCTATTGCCATTAAGTATTTACGCCAATACCAATGCGCCGATATTTCGAGTGGCATTACTTTCCATGCGACATCCTGAAATGGATGTTGAAGTCGACGCCGCTTGGCTACGGAATCGCGACATCTCCCAGGTGCGGCCCATGGCAGAAACGGATGACATTGTGTATCGCACAACATTGACGCAGTTAACACGTATCGCTGATCAAGGGCCAAGAATTATTAGATTGTATCAAACGGGCCTTGAACCGGCGGTTGTGGGTTTCTATCGTGCCCTAGCTGAACATCTAGCACAGCATCAGACAGCTGTGGCTGTTGAACCTCATTACTATACCAAAACAAAAGGATTTGAAGAGGGAACCCCATGGTTCAAACAAGCGGCAAACTAAATCGTGGCACGGCTTCAAGCCTACAATGGGCGGCGCTCTGCAAGGATTGCAGGAGAAACTACCGTGATAAAGCTGCACCCAATTTTAACTATCCCGATGCCTGGATTGAAACAGTAATCAACAAAGGTGGCACGCGGTCGGATCGGTGTCCAGTTTGCCGCCGGGAGCATGCCAGAGACGCAAAGACGTTTGCTGCCCCTTATGTTGATCTGGACGTTATTGGCCGTGTCGAAAATCCTCTAGCACCCGATGGCCCACTAGGGGGCTTGGGGCCATTACCGATTGAGCATGAACGCAGCGAAATTGTATCCAACCTTAATGACTACGACTTCGGTCTACGCGATGATGACATAACACAACTCTTGGTCGGATTGACCGATAAGAGGGTTGCGGTTGTGACCGCTGGCACTGGAACAGGAAAGTCAACATTCTTACCATACCGATTACTGATTCCACCCGATGATGCTCCCATCAAAATTGCAGAGATGGGTCCGATTGTCGTCACCGAACCTCGGCGCGCTGCTGCAATTGATACGGCGACATTTGTGGCAACAAAGCTTCATAAATCTCATGTAGGTGCTGGTTCAGACGTAGGGTATCGCGTGCAGAATGGACCTGCTTACGATGCCAGTTGCAGGCTATTATATGTCACAGACGGAAGTCTAATAAATTGGTTGCGGGACGGTAGTTACAAAAGATTTGGTGCAGTGATTGTAGATGAAGCACACGAACGAAGTAAGAATATTGATTTGATCCTAGGACTGCTCCGCGACGCTCTTCCAAAGGTTCCACATCTTAAAGTGATTATTGCCAGTGCTACTATTGATCCGAAATTCTTTATTGATTATTTTGGAGGCGATGAGCACGTGTATTATTTGGATGCCCCGGCTCCAAAAAATTGGGGGTATGGAGCGCCACTTTGGCCGGGAATACCAGTCGATCTTGACCATAAAGATTGGAAAAAGCCAGGACCAAATGGTGAAGACCTCATATCTGTGACAGAAAAGCTTGGCAGACTGCGGATATTGAATGAACCATTGGACCCTGGAGGCAGAGCCGGCAATTGGACAGCCAAGATGCCGGGATTAGTAGCAGAACAAGTGATAGCGATTGCAAAAGGCACAAGTGAGGGAGATATTTTGGCTTTCCTGCCCGGAAAGGATGCAATAGAAACTGCGATTGAGCAAATCAAAAAGCAAGGATTGCCCAACTTTGATGTCTATCCACTTCTACGAAATTCACCTCCGCATATTCAACTCGCGGCTCGTGGAGAAAAAGCAGATTCAACCAGGAGACGTATCGTAGTTTCGACTAATATCGCTGAGACGTCCTTGACCATTGATGGAATTAGCTACGTCGTGGATTCGGGGTTAATTCGTCAAACTCAGTGGAACGCAAACACTGCCTCGAAGTTTATTCCAATTGTCGTTCATAGCCGAGATGGTGTAAAACAGCGTTGGGGCAGGGTTGGCAGGAAAGCTCCCGGCTGGGTATTTCCACTGTATTCCAAGGAACAGTATGAAAATGAGTCCATTTTTCCCCCTCATACACCGCCCGAATCTGTGCGTGATGATCTGGAGCAGTTCTTCTTGACTGCCAAGAGCGCCGGCGTCGACAACCCTAATGAATTTGTTTGGCCGGCGGCATTCGTACGAACAGAAGAAAAACCATCCAACGAACAAAAAGGATTCTTTCAAGAGTTGGCGCGTTCGGAGATGGCGCTCAAGCTTTCCGGACTCGTTGACGCTGATGGCGATGTAACTCCCTTGGGCAAGGAAGTTCAAGTATTCAATACATCAATATTTCAGGCGCGCTCCATAGTGTTGGGCGATAGCTTGGCTTGTGCAACCGAGGTTGCAACTGCCCTTGTCTTGTTAAATGGACCAAAGCTGCTTGGAAATCTATTGGATTTTGATCCAGAATGGCCCATTTTGAAGCGGAATCACGTGAGGCGGATTCACGAAGCAATTATGTCTGGTTGCAGCGATGATCTTGACGTCGTATTGAGAGTCTTCGCCCTTTGGGAAAGCTCCGAAGATCGAGAAGCTTGGTCCAAAGAACATTACGTTGATCATGCCAAATTAAAAAAAGCCTTGGAGGCGCGTCGCCTATTACTAGAACCATTGTCTCCCGCGCGAAAATCAGATCGCATTAGAGCGATTGCAGTCGAGCTCGCACCTCGTGTGAGACAAGTGTTCTCACGAACCCTGATCGACCAGACTTTTCAGCTGGTTTCTAGCGCATGGGTCCCATTGATGGGCCATGAAGGCAAAATGACATGGGTGCTCGATCCGCAGACTAGATATTCTGGTTCTGAAACAATAATCGCCTTCCGCCGTGCATCCAGCAGAATAGGCATCTGGCTTTCCAACGTGGTCAATGCTGTGCCAACCGATGCAGGGGCCAATTGGCTGGATATTGCCCTAAAACACTCAAATGACGGACGTGACGCCCAGGGCCGACTGCTTGGAGCTTCAGTTGACGCTCAGCGTCAACTGTTGAATCAATGGAAAATCGGAACGCGATATCGCGCTAAGATACGGCAGCACCCACTTGGAATAACTGTGAGTCAAGTTTCGGTCATGCCTCATCTGAATCTTTCACTGGCTAATCAAATTCCATTGCTAGCATCAACCGAGCAGAATGAAGATTCTGAAGAAGAGACACTTGAAGAACAAGAAGTTGATGCATACTCCGCTAAGAAAGATACTTCAGAGCTTGAGTCGGATTCTCCGGACAGCTATGACGTAAATGAGAATGAAACCAATCCTGGCGAAGCTGTCATCGAGCCTCCCGATTCTGAAGAGAAAAGTCCGGACCCGCAAGACGAAATCAGCAGTACTGACATTGTGTCTCTTACATCGGAAGGTGTGATTGATGAAAGCCAGGAGCCCCAATTTGTGGCAGTTGCGGACCTGGAAAGCGACCAATGGAATTTGCCCGATAACTTGGAGTACCAATACTCTTCAGGTTCAGCGCATGGATCCGGGGCGAGGGTAACTACTGTTATCACTCCGATAGACCTACCGTGGCCCCAAAATGCCAAAGGAATCCATGTGTTAGGCGTTAACAGCCAACCCAATGGTGAAAATCTTGTGCAGGCTGTACCCATCGCCCGAGAAATAGCCGGTACAAATCTAGCACCACTAAAATCTATCGAGGTTACCTTGATTGAAAGCGTGAGAGAATGGGGGCCACCATATATCGTGGGGTTTGACGCAATCACTGGTGTGGAGGTAATGCTCCCAGCTCAGACTTTGTCGTTCAATCCACAACCTGATGCCGTGGATTCGATACCTGTCGGTACAAACATCGATGTTACATTAATACAATTTGACAATGAATATCATTCGATCCTTGGTTCCTATCTTGAGACACTATATGGGCATCTACTAAAACAGCCCTCGAAAGTGAAAGACGACAAGACACTGTATTTAGCTCGCGTGGCAAGCATCGATCAGAGAGGAGGTGTTGTGGTCGTGATCGGTCAGGATGAGCCTACAACTCTCGTGCAAACATTCATTGCGCCACGTTCAGTCTTTGCAAAAAACAAAATAAAACCAGAGATAGGGGATGCTTATCTTGTTGAACTCCAAGTGCCCAAGGTGAAATTTGCGGATGGTTTACCAAGGGTAGCGGCACCGAAAAAATTACGGCCCATTTCTCAGAAGACTAAGAATATGTTGAAGTGGGCGAAAAAGAATAAATCGGTTGCATGCGAACCTCGACTAAGTCCGACCACAAGGGATCAGCTGATTCAGCAATCTAGCGACCCATTATGGGCAAAGTTAATGTACGAGCTATGGATGACTAGTAATCAACTAGAAGTTGTATCAGTTCACCCAACAGATGAAAGTAAAGATGAGCTATTGACTAAACTGCGGAAAGAATTTCCGAGGGGCGCCGTGGTGAATGGGAAGGTCTCCGGCATATCCGACGCCTTAGGAGTATTCGTGACCCTTGAATCTCATGAACAAGGCTTGCTACATGTGTCCAAAATTGGGCAACAGGGAGTTTTCAAGCCCAGCATGTACTTTCAAATAGGTCAAGAGGTGCAAGCATCAATTGCAGGAGAAGTGAAGTTGGATGAACAAGGTAAACCAAGAATTAGCCTAAAATATGATGGCCCAATACCGTCCCTATGGGATCAGCTTTCTGTTTTATATCCTATGGGTCATGTAAGTACCGCAACGGTTGCCAGCGTTGATAAGATACATGGCGTGTCCTTTGATCTTGAGCATGGCTTGTTAGCACAAATATCCAATGGTGATATAGGACCCTCCGGTGTTCTTGACCCCACCCTTTACTTCAAACCCGGCGATAGTCATCACATAACACTCAAAAATCTTGTGCCACAGCCGGGCCGCCGACCACAAATCGTGGCTGAAATGACCGATGCATCCGTCCCTGAAATTCTCGACCAGCTTAGAGAGCGGTTTCGAGTTGATATGCCCATCAACGTAAAGGTCACACAAGTGAAGAATGCGGTCGGAGCCTATGTTGTTACTGATGATCGCGTTCTTGGCCTTATCCCCAAACTCAAAATTGGCCCCGAAGGAGCCATTAAGCCTAGCGATTATCTGAAGATTGGTCAAGAAGTCATAGCATTCGTTGATTCGGTAGCAGTCACAAAAGACAATGAGCCCCGCCTCAGTCTTCGACTACCGGAGGCAGATGTGCCGCCATTGAATGATCAAGCTCGTTCGCTCGTCGAAATTGGCACAAAACTTTCTGCTACGATTACCAAGGTCCAAGACAACCTTGGCCTGTTTCTACATATGAACGTAGGAGATGGTCTCATAGCGCTGGCTCACAAGAGAAACATTGGCCAGGAAGGCGTAGTACAACCAAGTAGCTACTTCGCACCGCAGCAAAAGATTCAAATCGAAATACGGCACATTGAGGCAGATGCTTCCGGACGCCTCAAGGTCGATGCACGTATTGATGACACCAGAATTCCCTCAAGGGAAACTCAACTTAGGGAACTGTACGGCCAGGGAAATGCTGAGTTCGACGCTGTGGTGGATACTTTCTTGAAGGATCAAGGCGTGTTCGTAAAACTTGTTGATACTGGAGAGAAAGTGCTCGTATTCAAAGATAAAATTGGATTGAACGACAAAACAGATATTAAGCAAATTCTCGCGATTGGAGACCGCATTCGGGTGAGTATCGTCTCGATACGAAAGCTCAAGGATGGAAGCATCGGCCTCGCCGGCCAAATACACGTGCTTCCACCGAGACCACTGTGAACTCTACTGCTGCCAAAAGGAATAGAATAGCACCTGGTATCGACTTGCGCCGGTGATTTTGGATTCTTTGGCCAGATCTTCAATTCAGCTTGGAACCAGCGTTTACTGATGTCGAACGCGTTTTGATTGTGGTCTGCACGGACAGGGTTACATACTATTGACCATATTTTTCATGTTCGGCAATTAATATGCTATGAATATTCAAACATCCAAAGGCGGTTGATGGATTCCAATCTTTGACCGGTTAATCCTTTCCAGGCTAACGATATTTCCAGATCAAATAATATTCCGCCATTCAAAACCGATATTTCATGAACCTTCACATCGCGTGGCAGAGATAGCAATGGGTTGCGACCCGCAACCTGTACGAGTCGATTGCGCTTGCTATTCCTGATGTTGCGAAGATCAACAGGAGATAGCGGAGTAAACACAATTTTGCTTGAACCGTCTCCCGATGTGCAAATCAGTGACCGTGGCTCGTCAAATGCCTCGATGATCTGCAAATTCAAATCATACCCGCAAACTCCTGCGGATATCTTGTTAAGCCAGTCAAGCGGATCGGAGACCTGCACGTCACGAGCCAACCTTTCGCGTTTGATACGTAAATCCTGTATGGCCCACAATACAGTCTGTTCGCGCAAGCCATCAATCGCCTTTCGTTGACGTTCATTCCCCATACTAATCAATGCGCCGAAGAAGATCACGGCCATAACTACAACAATAGCAAGAACTATTTCCATTTTTTACTCCTTAATATTCTGATTTGAAATCTGGTCGATACTTGCTTTTAGCCGATCCAGCGCGGCAGGACGAGCGTCGATTACACTGGCGGAGGAGATTACAAGAAACAAACCCAACAATCCAAGCAGTTGCCAGAAAGGGAGTGAAACTGCGGGCTTCGTCGGCACGGGAGAAATTTCCTGCGACGGCATAACCAATAGTAGTGTCGGAGTAGCTGGCCTCGGCGTCACTGTTGGCGTAGATTGTGGCGTCCCAGTCGCTGTTGGAGTCACAGTGACTGTCGAAGTCGCCACAAACGGAATGGCAATAATTCCTGTATCGCTATCGCACAGATCATAAATATCACATGCCCGCGCCACGACACGATATTCTCCGGACGGAGCAAGGGTTCCATCTGCAAAGTTCCGATCCCAGGAGATGGAACCCGGTACTTTATCCGGGTCAAAGTCCAGGACCACTGCCGGCCAGCGATTCTGCGGATCACTGATCGTCACGCTCACACTGGCAATCGGGAAATAATTGGGTGATACGCGCAACTGACCCGATTCCCAAATCCACCAACGCTCTGTAATGGAAACACTGGGTGGACGATTATCAACCACCAAAGTTATGGAAGCTGGAGCACCGACGTTGCCGGCCTGATCGATCCCGCGCATTTGCAATGTATATTGCCCGTTTGGAACTTCGTTTGATTGCCAGGTAAAAGACCAGGTATCACCTGTATCCATTGAGACTGCCTGCCAGGTCGTTCCGTCATCCAGAAATAGTTCACCACCCGCTGCGCCTGATGTTGCATCCTCCAATTTTCCAAATAATGAAACGCTCCCCTGCACAAGCTCCCCATTCGAATGCGAGGTGAATTGCGACATGGGCGGAACTGTGTCTACATTAATCACCTTGGTTACCATTGCTTCGTTCCCAGCGACATCGCGTGCGCGGGCAGCCACAGGAGAAACTCCATCAGTCAGATGAATTGGGAACGAAATCCAACTCGCGCCTTCATCCATGCTGCCTGCAACCGAAGAGAGACCGGAGACCGCATCTGATGCGTTTGCCGATACATCCACCTCCGAGACATACCATCCATTCATGCCATCCAGCGGCGGAAGAACGATATTGAGGTTTGGTGGCGTGCTATCACGCTGCCACGTGGATGATCCACTGGCTGTCCGGCCACTCGTGGAAGTCACACTGTAATTCGCAGTTCCAACTCCTTCCGGCAAGGACAGGTTGCAGGAACTTCCGCAGGTGAACGTGTCCCCATTCAAGTCTCCGCTGATCGTAATATCAAATCCCTGTGGGTCACTGGCGGTCAATTCCAGAGACTCATTTCCTTTACACCAGCTTGCATTTCCCCAAAGATCGCAGACCACCTGCCCAGCAATCACTGGCGGCAAAGGTGTCGGAGTTGGGGATGGCGTGTTTGTCGGTGTGGATGTAGGCGTAAAAGTTGGCGTCGCGGTGTTGGTCGGCGTGAAGGTTGGTGTAAATGTGGGCGTGGGCGTCTTTGTTGGAGTGAATGTCGGTGTAAATGTCAGCGTCGATGTATAAGTTGAAGTAGGGATCAACGTGGGTGTCCGTGTTGCAGACGGTGTAAAGGTTGGTAATGGAGTGGAAGTAAAGGTCGGCGTAGATGGCGGTCCGCTATAGTACACATCGATGGAGCGAAAATCCACATAACCACCTGAAGCAGATAGAGACCACGACCGACAGCCCGCTGGCACGGTCAGGTTCATGCTCACAAAGCCCGGCAGTCCTCCGCCAGGTCCGGTATACAGATACCAGCTGCTCACTGCCGAACAAGCGCGCAACGTCGCGGTTCCGGTACCGCCATCATGAGTAAAACCAACCATGACCTCAAAATAAGAGACGTTCCGATCAAACGAGCCGCTGGCTGTGCCACCATTGCCCAGGCGCGTGACCCACTCGGAACAACTTGGGTTGCAGAAAGCGCCGCCCTCCTCTGGCGGCAGGGTCGTGTTATCCCGGTGTGTAAGGTACACATATTGAACAGGTCCGCTCCAATCAATGTGGCCGGTATCATGTGCCTGGTCGTAGGTGCGGTCTTCATTTAAAGCAATGGCCAGGAGTGGAACAGCCTCCGTAAAGGCCGCCGTGAGCAGGATGATGATGGAAAGAAATATTGAAATAAAGCCAATTCTTGCGGGTTGCATGCCGTTCTCCAGGGTGTCTACCATTACTGAAAATCGCTTAATCCAAGATGAAAGATGTAAAACAACAAAACTGCCAGGACCGTCAGGACCAGACAAGCTGCAACGAAAATCTCAGCAGGCAGCGCCAAGCCCAACCCAAAGCCCGCGAATACCCCAGCTATAAATCCGATCAAGTGTTTGAACATGTTAATTCCTGATTTTAGATTTTAGGATTCTCGCCAGGGAAGGTTGATCAAGATCGCGCCACCATGCAATTTCATCGAGAATTAGATAATATTCCCAGAGCAAACCCTGGACGGGTAAAGATTCAAACCACGCTTTCAAGCCGCTGCGCAGGCGATCAGCGTCCCGGTCTGGATCATGAACTCCACCAACGAAGTGACTGGGCGCTCCGGCATGCCGGTCGGAGCTGAAAACAGTCTTCATCGTGCTGCTGTGAGACATCAACCATTCCAGGAACATTTGCCGACGAACATCATCCAGTCTGGCTGCCTGCATCGAAATATCCGAAACGATTTGTTCAATCAGAATATGGATATTCTCCATGCCTACCAGCCGTTATCTTTCTGGGAAAATACCCAGGCCAGATAAAGGACTCCCAGCGCCAGCAGCAGGGCGGCGATTGTGATGCCGCCGAATAAAAGCACAGTCTTCAAGAAAGTCACGATCATCAAAAACCGAGCCTGCGGCCGTCGTCCTGGGGTTCAGGCTGCGATACCTTTGCATCCTGATTTGCCATACGCACAGACAAAAATTCATCCAATAGCCTGGCCAGAGCCGCAGGAAGCATTTGCTCCAAAACTCTGGAGGCTTTTTCCTGCCAGCCATCAGCAGGCAGATAATCGGCAGGGTGGGAAGCAATCACTTCTTCAATCAGTTGCTTGACTCTGCTGCCATCTGCACGAGGCAAAGGCTTGATCTGAATCAAGGTTGGCGGCTGCCAGCGGCCGTCGATGCGCGCCCGCAGCCAGCATTGCAGGGAGGGCAGGTCAAGCGTCATATTTCCATAGCGCACGGTTGAACTCAAGGTGGCGCGGATCAAGTCGGCATCTTCGGGGTCTGGAGAGAAGAACGTCTGCGTCGATGAGTTGGCCAACATGGCTTGCACGACGGGTTCCATGCCTTCCAGCTTGCGCATCATCGAGAGCGATTGAGCGAGGATGAACATGCGCGCGCCGAATTTGGCGCCTTCGGCCAGCATGGATTCCAAGCGCATGCCCGAGCCGATCTCCTGCGCTTCATCCACGATGAAATAAAAAGGCACAGGCTTTTCCAAGGTCGCACGCCGATAGGCTGCATCGAAGACGTTGTATAAAACGGAAGCGGTCAGCCGCGCTCCTTCACGACCCATTTCTCCCGATGGAAGGCGCAATATGATCCAGGCTTTTTCCTCGATCCATTGATTCATATCCACAAAGCGATCCTGGTGCATGGCCGCGAACAACCAGGGCGAGAGTTCCAAAGCCATTACTTTTGAAAGCACCGGGCTGATCACTTCCGTGACCCAGCCCTGACTCCATTTATCGCCTTCACCTGTTTGCCCAAGCAAGGCATCCAAGGCCAATGCACCCATGCGTTCACCAGGCGGCAGCAGCGCCATGGCCTTGTGACGCCAGTCCTTGTTGAAAGCCATGAAGACCACGTGCAAGAGTCCCAATCCAGCCTCTGGATGGTTTTGATTCCAGACATGCGCGAGACGGAATAAACCCAGTAACGCGGCTTGCATGCGCGGTCCCCAATAATCGTCCCAGATGCGCCGTCCGATCTGCACGATGGCATTGCCGGCCCAGGTGAAGTCAGGGACCGCCAACAGATTCAATGGAATGACTTGGGCTTGATCGGGTGATATGATGCGTAAGCGTTTGACGGCTGCCCGGCGTTGTCCTTCGGGCAGCTGTGCGATCGCATCCAGGAAAGCATCTGCCAGGGAAACATGCGGGTCGGTCAGGAAAATTCCAGGCGCGTCTTCGCCGCGTGCGATCAATTGTTCCAACATGGCAAAGACAAAGGATGATTTACCACTTCGGCTGCCGCCGGTTGCCATCCCATGTCCATCCGGGTCAATGCCAACCCGTTCACCCGTGGCCACGCTTTGCCCGATCTTGAATCCCGCTTCCAACAAAGGTTGGGCTGGAGGCGGCGCGGGTACCTCCTGCCAGACAGCTCGATCCAATAAGCCACTGCCTTCGCCCATTTGAAGCGGCGCGATCAAGCCAGCCAGTTCGCCCGCAGGCAGTGGAAAGCCATGTTTGCGGATTTCAGGCCATGTTTTCAACAGGGGAGTCCATGATTGTTCACCCGCGAATAATGGCAGATCAAGCGGAGAAGATGTCGTCATCGCAATCTTGAGCAGTGGCTCCTGAATTCGCCTTTCAAGCACCTCCTTTGGGATCGAGCGCCATTCCAGCCAAGTGCGGATGCCCCAGGCAGAGGCGATGCAAAGCGCGCCGCCTGCGATCACAATCAGGATTTCAGGCAGAGGGTTGAACCAGCCTGCATTCCAGATGCCTGCACTGATGCCAGCCATCAATATTCCGAGGAACAACAGGGCGCGCAGGAACTCCAATTGCAGACCCCACGGATTCGGAGTGTTGTTCTCCACGCCGCCCTCGGTTCCATACGAATAGGCCGAGAGACTTCGCAATCTTTCCTGTAACTGACCTTCATTGCCGAGCAGCCACAGTCTGAGGCTTGTCTCCTGCCCAGCACGCGCCGCGCTGATCAACCTGCTGCCAATCGCCAGCATGGGATCGCTGTCATTCGCAGAGGCGATCAGGGATGGCAAACGACTGGATGGATGCAAAACATGACCCGCGCCGCGCAAATCCACCGAACCCAACGCGCGCCAGCGCGAGTGCTGGCCGGTCATCGCGGCCCAGGCGCCCACGACTCCCTCGGCGATATTGGGTGGCATATATAAACGGACACGCAGACCTTTTGGAGATGCGATCCATTCGACCACTGCCGGAAAAGGCAACTGCCCGATCCAGCTCATCACCTGCGCGCGCAGGTCGTCCAGCGCGTGCGGCGCAAAGAGCAACTCCCAGGCCTGCCATTGACCGGTACAAAGTGGACAGTCGCTGGGGTTGGTTGCAAACTCATAGCCACATTGCATGCATACACACTTGCTCTTTGGGTGCATCATCGCGGCACGCCAGTTGCGCCCAATTGTTTCCAGAATTGAATCCACGCAGGCGGGATCGAAACCAGCACTGGAAACAATGCGCCGCGTCCGCCAGCGGGAGCGGCAAGAAACACCCGCGGCGGAAGTCTGGATGTTATCTCCGCATGCTTGCGCGCTTCGCTTTCGGGGACGCCCAGCGAACGATAGAAGGCAAAGGCTTCATCAGGACCGAGGCGTCCGATGAATGATGTTGAAGCCAAACTCAATGATGTGGGGTTCTTCATCAGGTCGGCAGGCAGGTGGGTGATGAGTGTCACACCCACACCGCGTTTGCGCGCGCGTCTACCCAGCTCGTCCAATAGATCTGTGAACGGACCACTGCGTAACAAACGCCAGCCTTCATCAATAAAGATGTCCATTGGCTGTTTGCCGATCGTGACCGCATGATACAAAAACCATGCTAATACTGCATGAACTATGGCGCGATTTTCTTCACGCAGGGAAGATAGATCGAAGTTCCACCATTGGCCTGCGGGAAAGTCAGGAGATAGCAAGGCTTTTGGTCTGTCAAAGAATCCTTCGAATAAACCGCCGCGCATAAAAGGTCGGAGGAGCGCCAAAGGCATGGCCGCTTCGGGTGCATTGATCGTTCCCAATGTTTCAACGAATTCCGCTATGGACATTGGCCCGGGTCGTCGTTCCCAACGGCGCTTCACAGCTTCATGCAGGGCGGCCTGCACACCGGGAGATAAAACAGATTCGCCTGCAAGCGCCGCAATCAGAAAACGTGTGGCCAATAACAACTCTGCCGGGTTCTCACTCTGTAAGGGATGGATCAAACAAGTTTCTTTGTTATCTGGAATACCAGCCGGCACAACCTTGCCACCGACCGCTTCACATAATTTGTTATTCTCCCCTTCTGGATCAATGGAAATCACGGTGCGTCCCTGTAATAACCTTTGCAGCATGATCCAGCGCAAAAGACTTGTCTTGCCTGCGCCAGGCTCGCCCAGGATCAAAGTGGTTGCATGAGGGGGAGGCGGGACGGCGGGATCCAGACCTTTGGTGAACGAGAAATGCACATCCCGTCCATCACGGGCATGTGTGCCGATCCAAACTGAATCCTCTGCGGGCAATACCTGACATGAGGGTGCTGGTACCAGCGGAAGTGTTTCTTCGATGAATAAAGTTGGCTCATCAAGACCGGGAAATAACTTGCCACCCGGTTGGAAATGATGGATGGCACGCTCAGCAATGTAGAAGAGTCTTTGTGCGGTAAGTCCACGGGCACGCAAATTTGATTCAATGACTCTGCGCGAGGCCTCTGCTTCCTCGAAGCGATTGCGTTCAACAAATAGTGCGGACATCAATGCGATCTTGAAAGCCGGCTTACCGAAGGTCAATTCCGACTCGGCGGCATCCATCGCATGATCGGCGGAGCGTTCCGCCATCGAAGGACGGCGGCCCGTCTTTTCCGCCAATGCCATCATGAAGCCTTCGAAGAGGGTACGGCGCGCACGGAGGGAACCACGCAACACGTCGGGAGGTTCGCGGCGCAAGGCTAATGAATACATCACTGGCAAATTGGGATAGAAGACCTCGGCAGTCAGGCGTGACCAGGGACGACTGGCGAAGCCGGCCATACCCGGCACACCGCTGCCACGCGCGGAAAGAGGCAGCAGATAACCACCTGGAAAGAGCAGATGGTCTTCCAATACTTCCACGGCTTCAGAGGCAATGGATGCAGCAAATTGATCTTGTGGTTCAGGCATGGGGCGGATGATAGTAAAAAACACGGACGGGTCATCCATCCGTGTCGGTAAGAAAACATTAAAGAAGAGAATCATTCAGTCTCAATTCTGAAATTGAGACTGTGAACCAGGTCTATCCCTTTCCTTTACAAAAGAAATAAGGAATATTGATTTTACAACCATGCTTATTTGGCTTATAATATAAGCATGGTTGTAAAAAGCAAAGCAAACCCAATTGAAGTCATTCGAAATATCCTGGAATATCAGAACGGGATCCTATCCACCTCGGACCTGCTCAAACGGGGAATTCCGAGAACCTATCTTTCCATCCTGGAAAAGAAGGGTGAGATTGAACGAATTTCGCGGGGAGTTTATTCGGTCCCCGGGAATATCATGGATGAGATGGTTGGGATTCAGGCGAGGTACAAGGGAGCGATCTTCTCCCACGAAACGGCGGCATATCTTTTGGGTCTGACAGACCGGACGCCGCTTTTTTATTCCGTGACCGTCCCGGCTGGATATAATGCAACCTCCTTGAAAGCGGGCGGTGCCAGGGTGTATTTTGTAAATCGCGGTCAATACCCATTGGGATCGGTCACCGTCAAATCGCCTCACGGGAACGATGTCAAGACCTTCAATCTCGAAAGAACGATCTGTGATTTGTTGCGAAACAGAAACCAGATCGATGTTCAACAGATCAATGCATCAGTGAAGCGCTATGTCGTGAAAGAAGATAGAAATTTGGATTTGCTCCATACCTATGCAAAGAAATTCGGCATCCAAAAAATCATCCGGGATTATGTTGAGGTACTTCTATGAGTAGGGCCATGCAGCTAAAGGATCAAATAAAAAACATTGCATTGAAAAATCACCTGCCCGCTCAGGCTGTCCTGCAGAACTTCATGCTTGAACGTTTATTGGAACGTATTTCAATTTCAAAATATAAGGATAAAGTCGTGCTTAAGGGTGGAATGCTGATTGCTGCCATGGTTGGGATCAGCAGCAGAACAACCATGGACATGGATGCAACCTTGCGGGGATACCCTCTTTCAGAGGAAACGATCCGGGTTGCATTCGCGGAAATTTGTGCCATCGGCTTGGAAGATGAAGTAACGTTGGCATTGAACCAAGTCGTACCCATTCGGGATCAGGATGAATATGGCGGGTATCGGGTCTCCATTATTGCAACATACGAAACAATTAATACGCCTTTGAAGATCGATGTCACCACCGGCGATATTATTACACCGGATGCCATTCGCTACAGCCTTCGTTCAAATTTTGAAAACAAGCGGATCGAGGTCTGGGCCTATAACAGTGAAACGATCCTAGCGGAAAAGGTGGAGACCATCTTGCGCAGAAGCGTGCTCAATACCCGTCCAAGGGATTTTTACGATGTTTACATTCTGATGAAAACCCGGCGCCCTGCGGTCAAAAAGAAAGTCTTTAGAAGCGCGCTAAATGCCACCTCTGAAAAAAGGGGCTCGCTGGCCGCCCTGCAAGACAAGGAAACAATATTACGAACCATCCAATCCGATGCGACCATGCGGCAACGCTGGGAGCGGTATTGCAAAGATAATTATTACGCAAAGGGGATCAACTTTGATAATGTTATTGAAGTATTGATCGATATCCTTAAATAAGGTTGGTTAGGCTGGAATTGTTTCATCCATCCAGCTTCGGATTAAGCACCCAACTGGTATTTTTCAACGGCAGCTTGATCCAGATAACGAACCCGCAGGCCAAAACGAGCATCCAATTTAGACTATTTGAATCAGTTTCTTTTCAAACGAATTGAGTTTTGCAAACAGGGGCAGTTCCGAATCGAAGCGCAGTTCCTTCACTTTGGGAAAATCTCCAACATGGATATAGCTCGCTTTACCGAGGATCCAATCTTTGAGAAGGCCTTCAGTCACTCCCAGTGGCTGCACGACTTCCCATATCGCCCGCAAAACCAATTCCTTATAATGAAGGACCTTGATCATATTTGGTTTGGGGGCCGCAGGCGGATCCCAGGCGTAGGCACCTGGCTTTCCACGCGTATGAACATATCGCACGATCTGACCCATATTCATCTTTTTGCCGGCGGCTTCGAGCTGTGTTGCGGCTGTGCGTAACGCTGAAGACGCCTCATATTCACTCAATTCACGACTCAGCGTTTGCGTCACAATCAACTCTTCAAGCGGAATCATTCCAGCCTGCAGAGCCGCGCATCTTTCTTTTACGATCTCCACAAGCTGCGGCAACAAGTTCATCAAGCGCTTGGGGTCCTGCTCCTGGCCCAGGACATTCAAGGCCAGCACCTGCACCTCGCGCACAAACTCACAAGTATCTCTGCGGCGCTGCGCCAGGCCGCGTATTTTGAATTCCCCGTTGGATTTTCGACAATAGAATCGATTTGAAACAGGCACATCCGGATCGCGGCGTGAAGATACAAAAGCGATCCAGGAATAAACGTCTTCGAGATCGATCGGCAGTTTTGTCACAGCCTCGATCTCATCCATCACAGCTCTAAAGTCCTCCGGTGTAGTCGCGCCATCTTTTGCAAGGAACAGGCTGTCGACATACATGTGCAGGACTCTAAACCCATGTTCTTCAGCGATGGCCCTGGCTTGCAGGATGATCTTCCGCCCGATATAGGAGATTGCCTCGAAGGCGTTGATGCGTCCGAATATCGAATTGGCGAAGCCCATGCGCCCATTGGAAACAATCCCCAAATTCTTCATTGCATCGGCCTGCGATTTATATCGACGCCGCCTCGGATCAGCCTTTTCCATGGTTTTTAATATACGCTTGAGCGTCACGCGTTTATCGATCATTGGCTTGAGCGTTTCAGGTACGAGTCCACGCCTGGTGGCGATCTTGACGCCAAACCTGGGAATTTCCCATGCATCCTCGTCTTGAACAGCGACAGTTTCAGGAGAAAGATTGTATTGCGCCATGATCGATGGATACTGAACGCGGAGAACCATTTTTGAGGGCGGAGAAGGTTGCATTGGTGAAATGAAAAAGTCACGATTAGGATGATTGAGACTCAAGCGTGATGATATTCCAAATTTGGATTGAGCACCCAACGGGTCAATCCTTCAACGGCAGCCTGGTCCAGATAACGAACACGCAATCCAAAGCCGGCACACAAACCCGTAAGTGCATCCCACCATGCTACACCCTCATCACCAGGCATGACAAACTCAAGAACCGTCCGACGTACAAAGGGTAATGGGTATTCCTGTATAGAGAGTAACAACCCTTGATGCAGAATATCCAATCCTTCAGTATTTGAAACTTTCCAACTCTGAACTTGTTTTTGAAACTCCAACCTTGGATCAGGATCCGGCCAAAACAACTGCAAGAGTCGCAGAGTCCAACCAGGCTGCATGGAAGATAGAACAGATTGATATGCCTCCTGTGGTCTCACATCGGGGCGATCAGGATCGGCGTATAGCTCAGCAAACAGGCGCCGCGTATCATCCTCACCGATCAGAGCCGCATGTGCGCCAACCTGGGTAAAGCCTTTCGCCAATACAAACGTGCGCGTGGAACCGATGGTTTGTTCCGTCATTACAGCGCCGCCTTGAAAATAGATTCGGGAATATTCAGGTCCGTTGCGCGAAAGCCAGGACGCATGGGGCGATTGCCCGTTGGCAATAATCCTTTGCCCTGTTCATATCGAAACAAGGGAGAGAATGAGGGGCGTGCTGCAGTGCGTTCCACGATTGGCGAGACTTCCACAACCTCGCGCACGACCTGTCCATGTCCCGGATTACGCTCGATATACACAACGGCTGTCACTGCTTCTGCAAAAGATTGTGCGATTTGTATTTCAGACATACGGGCTGCATCGGGATGAGCCTGTACCACTTGCAGAAAGCGTGGCCAGACATGCTCGGCGCTGGTCGCATGAATTGTGAAGGCCGAGTGTCCATGTCCAGTGGCAGCAGCGCGGATCAACTCCCAGGCTTCCGCCCCACGCGCTTCGCCGATCACCACACCATGCGGACGTGAACGCAAAGCGGAGCGGATCAGGTCATACATTGTCACTGACGGCGGACCACCGCGAATATCAGGGCGGGTGACGGTATAGATAATATTGCCGGTGTCGCTCTTTCCATCCCCATTCCAACCATTCAAGATGATCTCATTGCTGTCTTCCACGATGAACAAGCGAATGGCTCCGCGCGGGTAATAGTCCAACATCTCCTGCAAAATTCTTTGACCGACAAAGGTCTTGCCCGAACCTGTCGTGCCGGCAATCACCAATGTACCTCCATGTACCATGACACTCAAAAGATAATTCGCGACCTCGGGTGTCAGGATGCCGTCACCACGCGGGAAATCCTTTGCATCAAACTTTGGGCGCGGTACCGGTGGAAGTCGTTTCTGACACAGCATGGCCAGGCTGCCCTGCGTCAGATCGGCGGCTGTGCGATAGTTCGAGATGCGCAACGTGATCGTGTCGCCATAAGGCGAGGCAGGCGGCATGATGTAATTAATACGCACTCCCTTTCGACGAACCGTTCCATCAAGGAGTGGAACCATGACCTGCAGCATGGCGTCGGCAATTGGATAATCAGGAGTCGGTGCTCTCTGTCCTGCCCGGTCGATCATGACACGCAGGGCATCCCCAATGCCATCGGGTGCTGGACCGGCACATTCCCAGCCCTGGGTGGTGGTGTACACATAAATGTGTCCAAGATTGATGGCGATGTCTTCGATGTCGGTACGGGCAATGAGTTCCAGCAGAGGTCCAAGCCCTGAGAGATCACCGATCAGGCGCATGATGTATTCCTGCGGCAAAGTCACACCCGCATCGACGGCGCGTGTGCGTACTTCTTCAAAGACCTGGCGCGCCAAGGCTTCAATCTCGGTAGAGCTCAAACTGCGCTGCAGAGATTCGATCCCCTTCTTCGCGCGGCCTTCCTCCGCCAGAATGCTCCACCAAAGTTCCATCTCATCGGCTGAACGCGGATCGCTAACGGGTTTTAAAGTCTTGCCTGTGATATCAAACATGGATTATTTCCCAAACCAGACGCGCTTTTTGGTTGGGTTCTGTAATAACCCAACACGCGCTGCGCCTTCGCGCACAGCAGGAACAAAGTGCGCGGCAAATCCCAACAGAGAATCCACGAATGGCCGGAGTTCTTCCAACTTCTCTTTCTTGTATCTCCAGATCAAAATATCATCACGCCGATCTGAGTTAACCGCCTGTGCCGCCAGACGCGGATCTACAACCGGAAGAATACCATTGGGGATTAAAGCCAGTTCGATCTTGTCTTCGCTCAGAGCTTGTTGCAGCATCTTGTGCGCGGACTTGAAGCCATCGCCTACCACCTGGTTGTAGCAAAGTTTGACGCGGCTGCCGACGAACTCATGCGCGCTATTTTTACCCACCACAACCGCCAGCGAATTGATCATGCGTGCGATCCACCGGCGGGTTTCTGCGAGATCAGGAATTTCAGGTTTGATCACAATCGCAATTCCCTCGGCGGCTTTCAACGCGGCGCGGTGCACGACATGCGCAGGATTGATGCCGACATCCATGATGACCACGCCGCCGGCCGCGACGCCGGCTTCATACAAACCCTGAATGACCTCAGCAACTTTGCCTTCCTGTTGCAGGACTTCATCGCCAAGATCATCGGTGATCAAACCGGGCAGGACGCGCAGGGTTGGCAGATCATCCAACGGTGTGAACGCATTCAGATAAGCCGCACCGGAGGCGATATCACTCATTGCACTCTTGCCGGTTTTCGCGATCTCGCGTCGCAGCAATCCGATCATGGTGGTGTTGACGCGTTCCAGGCGCATGTGATATTGGAGTGAGCCGGCGTTGCCGTCTGCGTCTACCAGATAGGTCGTGATACCACTCAAAGCTAATGCAACCGCAAGATTGACGGCCACAGTAGTCTTGCCTGTTCCGCCTTTCGGCGAAGTGATCGCGATCTTGCGCACGGCCATGCCGGACTGAATGCGGGCCGACATATCACTGCCAAGCACGGCTCTGCGATATTGATCATCCGCTGCAAGATTACCCGCCTCTGCTCTGCGCATTTCTTCATACAAACGATTGATGTCCACTTCCGAGGGCGGATATGCAAATGCTGGAACGCCGACACCATTCGCCCACGAAGACATGCCATCGCCCACACCAGCAATGACGAAGATCAACTTCCCATGCTCTGCAGCTTTTACCAGACTCTCAGGGGAGACGGATGATTCAGGCGAGACCACGATCAAGGCGCGGAAATCAAACAAGTCAATATGCTGCGGTGAGAAGGCCGCAATCTGTGCAATCACAGAATGGCCCTGTTCCGCCAGTTGCATATTTAACCGTGACGTGACGGTCCCCGCGCCAAGCAAGAGAACTTGCATTACTGTCCTCCTCTCAAAACTTCTTTACGATCCGATTTGAATAAATCTTCGAAGTCCCAATAGGTAAAGCCGGCAGTGGGAGTTTCATCACCGCGTGCCATCAACGAAACGACCAGGCGATCTCCCTGTTGAAGCGCAAGTGAAAGCACTTCACGGCTGGCATTCGGCACGAGCAGGATCAACATTTGCGGTTGGTCGAACGAAGCAAAGGATGAGTTGGAGTTGCTTGGTTCGGTTGAGTCTGTTTGTGGAGGCAGACCTTGTACGGAGATCACGCGCACACCCATCGGGAATAAATCCTTGGCAAGCGGCGGTAATGCGCGACTCAATGCATCGGCTTGCTCGATTGCCTGAGGCGCAGTGGTCGCAGTCGGTTCGATGCCGTAACCAGGTTGCATAATAATCAATTCAGGCATGGCCGTTGGTGTGGTCATCTGTTGTGGCCGGCTGGTAATCACTACGGTGACTGCCACCAAGTCTCCAGGAAGAAATGTATTCACATCCGGGGCAACCAGATTCATCGCATCCAACGGCAATGGGAACAAGCTAAATCCCGGATATTTCGCAAGCACCGCCGAGAGACGTGTGCCTTCCGCAGCTTGCGCAACTATCGCGGAACGAAAGATGGGTTGGCCGTTGAATATCGGTTGTGCCACCACGCCGCCGACAACCCCTGTGACTTCGGCGCCGGGAATATACAGGCTGGCATTGTCATCCTGAAAGACTGTCTTGACGGCCAGATCATTCGGAGTAATGACATCTCCGATATTGAGATCATGGGTCGCGGATAAGACTGCAAGGGTGGGTGGTTTTTGCGCCGCGCCCAAAGCATTCAAGGCAATGAAGGCGACCAGAAAGATTCCGACCGACACACCCAGTACCACAAGGTTCACACCGGTCGAGGCGATTCGTTTAAGCATTTTGTTTTCTCCAATCGTTTTTGTTGGGCGTCGCCGTGGCGCTGTGGCGACATTTCCAGGGCAGACTGCTCTGGTTGAGTGCCTGCACAAGGGCAGGTGTTTGTTCAATCACTTCTTCGAGATGCTCCTGCGATTGACGCATCAATCCATATAGAACCATCACTACAAAGTCCGTCCGCAAATGATTTGACTTGAATAACTGGTGATGCGCCTGTGCGGTGATTCGAGCTACATCCATCACATCTGCATTGGCCAGGGCTTCTGCCGACATACGCGGCATGTCAGGAAAACATAACTGGATCAAGTTGGCTAATTCATTTTGGATGTGCTCTGGGAAATCCGGCTCTGTCGATGATGACTTTGTAACGGGTAGTGCAGGTGGATAAAGTAGATCTGCAACGGAAGTATTTGGATTGACTCTCAATTGCTCCACTGCGCGCGGCAAACGCTTGAGGCCGGCTTGAATGGCTTCCGCCAATCTTTCCTGTGCCTGTGGAGACAGGGCTGCAACTGCTTCCACATTGCGCAGAGATACTTGCTCGCGCAAGCCGACTGGTAAGGTTTCCAATAAGCGCTGCCATCGTTCCCGTTTGGACTGGTATGTCTCGCTCATGAGGGTGAATATACATTTGCATGTTGGCAGGTGGAGTTAGTGTGTCGCTAACTGTATCGGTAGGCCGAAGATCATTTCCCACAAGATTTTGCCTAATTTTCCATATTCACACTTGCGCCATTAAGTGTGAATATGGAAAATCATATTAACACCACGCAAAACCGAGTTGGCCTTGAGACAGAATGAAAATCCCTTTTGATTTTTTGCGCCTGTAGTATGTAGGTTATTGGGAAAATGATGTTGCATTTGGAAATAAATGGGTATAAAATGATTTATAGCCCATAGGAGGATTGTTCAGTGGCTGTAAAAGCTTCAACTTTCAACCAGTAATCAGATAGGCTCCATTATTAAGCGGCGGATCAAATGAAAAATGAAAAACCACTTCAAAAATTTCATGTCAAGTTAGTAAAATCAACCGTAAACCGTTTCGATGAAGTCCTTGAACAAGGCCTCAAAGTTTCCGAGTATGATATTAAAGCCGGTTGGGGATTTAGTGGAAAGCTATATGTTTCTCCTCCGAAGCAAACGCCGCCTACCTGGTTAACTTTTGTCCAGAGCGGAATCAAGAAACCTCTTAAGGAAATTGCCAACAGTACAAATGCTGCCGTCCTCGTGGTACGACGTAAGGGTCGTATGTTTGCATTCACATTTGGTCACGGACGAAACCTGTTACGTCTGTCAGCGTTAGTTTCTGATTTTGGTTTAAAGACTGCTTTAAATTGTTTGCAGCATAACAGTCTCCGCAGCTTGGACTCCTTTGCAATCGAGGGCCAAACCGTCCACACGAGGACCCAGGCGAGCCGAGCTGGTGGTATTGAGTTATTCGGAATTAATATTGGGAAGGATATTCTCCGTGCAGTTACTGGCACCCCAAGAAAAAATGTTCCTCTGGTTGGTATTTCCGGTACAGAATCCACCTTGGTTGTATCAACGCGTACGGACTTCCCTGGATTGCGAAAACTTTGTGACGACCTATTGGGCTTTTATCAAAAGCGTACTTATAAAGATCATTTTTCTTGGGTGGATAATGTCCGAAAAGTTAAAGACCCCACACTTCTGGATAAACTTCACGAGACACTAATCGAGGAACTGAAACTTGGTTCCAAGGGCAACGTTATTTTCTCGCCCCCGGAACCAGTTGATTGGGGGGATATTCGATGTTTCGATTACACCCACAATCGAAACATAAATGATCTGGAACCTCAAATTGATAACTATCTGAAGAAAAAGGAATTGGCAGAACTTACAGAGGATGATGTAAAAAAAGACAAGGTTTTTGTGTATTGTGGCGGCGATGCAGAGCCGGCCTTCAGTTGGTCCATATACAGTTGTCTGTCACTTGAGACAACAACTTCAAGTAAGAATTATTTGCTCAGTTCAGGAGATTGGTTTGAGATTGATCGAGGTTTTGCAAAAATAATTGACAATACCCTGGCTTCCATACCAATTGCAAAAACAAAGCTCCCCAAGTTACTTGTCGATAAAAATGGCAAATTTGAGGCAGAAGGGATTTACAATGCCAGGGTTGCGAGAGATGAGCCATCCATGGCACTTCTCGACAAAAAATTCGCAAGATGCCGCTCGACTTCGTCTCCAATTGAACCTTGTGATTTATTCACTAAGGATGGCGAGTTTGTGCATGTAAAACATAAAAAAGGGGGGTCATCGGACCTCAGTCACTTATTTGCACAAGGGAGAATCTCTGCAGAGGCTTTAATGAATGACGAAAATTTCAGGCGGGATATTAGGAGCCATCTCTCAAAAAAGCCCGCCTTGCAAAAGACAATTCCGCTTTTAAAACCAACATCTGGTGACTATAAAATAGTATTTGCGATTCTGGGGGCAAAGGATCCTAAAGAACTGCCATTCTTTAGTAAGTTAAATTTTGTTCGTATTTATGAGGCTTTGACATCTCTGGGTTTCAACGTGGCTATATTGGGAGTGACTACCTAGCCAATCTTAATCGCTAAACAAGGTGTCTTTTCCAACCTCCACCCATAGGTAATAGGGGCGTAAAACACGTCGCATAAGGGTGAATTGAATTGTTTCCGCCGCCTACGTGGTTTGACAATTTCTCTTTATATCCCTATAATCCCGACCGTTCCTACTTCCCACAATCCATTCCCTCTCTTTAGAAGCCCAGCCATTCGCCGGGCTTCTTCCGTTGTATCCATCCCCCATATCTCCATAACTGAAAGGAAACCATATTCACAAATTCAAAAATAAAAACGCTCATACTCTTCAATCCAGTTCGTTACTATGTACGCATGTTGGAAAGATCAGTCTTACAGTCTCGCTGGCAAAGATAAATTGCAACAAAAGGGAAGCCAGGAAACAAAATTGTGGAGTGAGACTGTATGCAGTTTCATCAACATGCTCCGTGCAAATTGCCGACACACCCTGAATCTTTGGGTTGTATCGGCACGCATGCGCGTGCACACGGCAATAAACCATTCAATCCCTACACAGGAGGCACTTTGAACCAATAACACAATTGAATATCTCCTCAAATCAAACGGGCGCTGTACCTGGGACTTTCCCTGGACTGCGCCCGTTTTCGATTCCGCTCCACAGCGAGGACTCACCGGGGTGAGAGGCCCGGTAAAAAAAGAAGACCGCCCAGTTGACGCTGGACGGCCCGAGGTGAAACAAATGTTCACAACAAATAATACCACAACCAGCAAGACTGTCAAGATTTTCGCACCCTTTCGTTTGAACGCCGCACAACGCAGAGTCATGGCCGATGGCAGGTTCATCAATGTCGCAGCACCCGCCGGACGACAGCAGGGAGACTACCTATACACCGCCACCGTTACACTGCTGCGTGAGAACGTTGCGTTGTATACAACAGCGCCTTTCTGGGCCAGCGTGGAAATTCGATGAGCAGGAACCAACAGGCCGGTCCGCGCGGATGCGTGATCATGCACCCCGATTGGAAATCATTAATCATTCCAAACAGGGAGACTGATCATGAGCATCCTCGCAATGCTTCTCATCCTGGTCGCCGTCGCTGCCAGCCAGCCATATCACTGGTTTTCGCTCGTGATGGCTTCAATCGCCCATTGTCTGGGCGGATAGATCATAAACTTTCACGCCGTTCAAATGGAGGCCGCAGAAAATCTCATGGAAGATATTCTTTCCGCCGCCGAAGAGATCCTCGGTCAGGCGGTTCGAGTGGAACGCCACCGCGATTGGGCCATCTTCTGGTGTCCCTTCCATAACGACTCCAGCCGAGCCGGGCAAGGCGGTCAACCAAATTTCGGAATCCATCTGATCAGTGGATACTGGAAGTGTCTGCGTTGTGGTGCGTCGGGAGGTTCATTGAATGGGTTACGCATCAAACTTGGCCAGGTCTCCGCTGGGGAGGCGAAGTCGAAACCGCCTGGATCGGGTACATTGCCGACACGCCCTCCCAAACCGCCGTCACAGGTCAAGATGCTGGATGAAGCCATGTCGGAAGCGCGTTCCGTCCTGCATCGTTCACCAGCATGGTCGTATCTTGCAATCCGCGGTGTGCTTCCGTATACAGCCTTGGTATATGGACTTGGGTATGGAATTCCAACTCCTTCTGTTCATCATGAGATCGTCGAAGCGGCAAAGCAATCCCTGATGATCCGCCAAGATGGTACCTGGTTGTGGGCTGGTGGAGTAGTGTATGCCGACCCGCCATCACAATCCAATGTGATGAACGTGCGCTATATACCGGAGGAGCAATTACCCAAAGGCACGCGCAAGTTCAAGCCTGAAAAGAATCACAAGACCTGGGGCAATCGTATTCAACCTCTTGGAAGCTGGCGCATCACACAACTTACTCGCACATTGATCGTGCTGGAAGGATTGTTCGACATGCTCATCACTGCGCAGAAGATCCATCAGCTTGGACGCGAAGCCGATACGGTGGCAGTGTATACCAACGGCGCCAGCCCAGCTGCAAAAATGCATCGGTGGTTCAGTGAGCACAACAAATACGATTATGTCTTACTGCGCGATCCTGATAAAGCCGGTATGGAGTGGGCACAGGCTGTATCGGCATCCATCCGGCACGGTGGCGCAAAGGTACGCACACTTAAACCGCCCGACGGACTCGACCCGGACGAAGCCATCCTAAGCGGATGGTGGCCATCCGCAATCTAATCCATCCAATTCCCATATCGGGGAGCGATTAATCAATCGCTCCCCGATTTCATTTCTCAAGGAGATAAATCATGTTCACAGCACTAACTGTCATCGCCATTCTGATTGCCATGCTCGTAGCGGGCTGGGCGATCTGGTTCGTTATTGAGTTCATTCTCTATATCTTTAGCGGCAAGTATGAAATGGAAAAACACCTGCGCGAGATCAGTCAATAACAAAATATTAAGGAGATAAACAATGATCACCATTCAACAAGATGCTTTGAATGCCGCACTTAACGCAGTCACGCGCGCCAGTCTGAAAAGTTCACTGGCCGCTTTTTCCCTCGTGCGTTTGGATGTCAAAACAGATGGAATCCTGCGCCTGTCCTGCTTCAATGGCGAGACCGCTGCGCGCGCCATCACGAACGTGGTTTGTGATGAAGATGTTTCAGTAAGTGTGGATGCCCAGACCTTTAAAGCCGTGGTGGAAACGCTAGTGAACGAAATCCATCTGACGGTCGAGGATAATTCGGTGGTTATCCAAAGCAGTGCCAATCGCACCACTCTGCGAATCGTGGAAGAGTCCATTCCTATTATTGGCGAGGAAAGCATTCAAACCATCGCGACCTTTTCAGGAAACATCTTCCACAGCCTGGTGCGTGTCCTGCCCTTTGCCTCCACAGACGACTCGCGCGCCGTCCTGCAAGTGCTCCATCTGATACTTGAAGCCGAAGCCGTGTCAGCGCAAACAGCAGATGGGTATTCAGCCTGTCATGTGCGTGAGAGCATCGAGGGACCGTCAGAACAAACATCCGTCTCACTGCCTTTGAGTTTTGCCCGCCTGCTTTCCACATTGATTGAAGACCGCGACAAGGTCTGCATGGGAACCTCGGGGCCCAATCGATACATCTTCCACATCACCAAGACAGATGACTCAAAAGATCTGACCCTGGCAACCGTCACAGCCGCAGAGGGCTTTCCATCTGCGCAGATCATGACCCTGATTGAAGACGCAAGGAAAAGTACAGCAGCTCATCTCAACCTACAACAAACCAGCCTGATGCAATCCATTCGCATGGTGAACGCGATGGGCACACAGAGCACATTTATCAAAACACTGAACGGCATGGCAAAGATCGCCTCGGCAGAATCCGAGACCGGGCAGGTTCGCAATATCCTGGAAGGCAAAGCCAGCGGAGAGAATGTAAATGTATGGGTGTCCGCTGCTTTTCTGAAACGGGCCGCAGAGGCCTGCAAAGGCGAGCTCGCCATCCGGATTTCTGATGGAAAGAAACCGCTCCTGATCGAAGCAGGCGCTTTCACTGCGGTCATCATGCCGATGCTGATGGAAGGCAGCCAGGACCCTTTCCCGGAAGACGAAACCCTTGCGATCAGTCTACCTGAAATGGACGGGGTATTTGCACAATAAAAGAAGGGGGGCAAATCGAAGAACGCGCTTGCCAAATGTATCTACATATATTACAATGTAACCACATTAAGGAGCGTCCCATGACGAACATGAGAGTTGGTACCCGTGAGCTCAAAACACAATTAAGCGAGTATTTGCGCCGTGTTAAAGCAGGCGAGACCATCATCGTTACTGAACGCGGCAAGACGATAGGACAGATCGTACCGGTGAAACCAAGTCTGGAAAAGCGGCTTATGGCTCTCGTTGACTCGGGTATCTCAGAATGGAATGGGAAAAAATATCAACCCAGCAAACCAGCGGCACGTAACCGCGGTTCCAAACAACTTTCCGACTTGGTCATCGAGGATCGCGATGTCAATCATCTACCTTGATACCAGCGCCCTGGTGAAACAATATGTACAGGAGCGTGGGTCTAGAGAGGTCCTGAAACTGATCCAATTTGCCGATCACTCGGGAACAAGCTGGATCACCCGTACAGAGATGGCTGCCGCCTTATCGCGTGCGGCGCGTATGAAGTTGCTTCCAGAAAGTGAAGCCGAGAATGCCTGGAAGCAGTTTCTCGGTGACTGGTCAGCCCTGTCGCGGTTAAAAGTGTCCACGCAGATCCTGGACCGTGCGGCTGTTCTTGCCTGGATGTATCCCCTGCGCGGGTATGATGCGGTGCACTTGGCTTCCGCACTCCTCTGGCAGGAGACGATGGAAACACCCATCACTATGGCAACCTTTGACAGGGAGTTATGGTCGGCAGCCAGCCAGGCAGAATTGAGTGTTTGGCCTGAAAACCTTTCTACCAAATAACCACAGAACCAAATAAAAAAATCAGAATAATCTGTTGACCCCTGCAATTTGCTGCAAGGGTCGTTTTGTCTAACGGAGGGCGGCGCACTTGATGTGCGCCGTCTTTCATTTCCCAAGGAGACTCCATGACCACTACCAATTCGTTACTTCTCCAAACACCATCACCATATGACCAACCCAAACTTAAGAGCATGCCCCTGCGTGAACAGCCTGCCTATCGGGTGGCACAGAACGCGACCGCTTGCAATCTCACGGAACTCATGGCGGCTGTGATCGGCGGACAGAAACAGATTGAGATGGCACAGACCCTGCTGGCGCGTTTCGATGGCGATATCCGTCGTTTGTACCAGGCACATCCCGCAGAACTCGCGAAGGTGAAGGGAATCAATCAGATAACCGCCGTTCGCATCAAGGCCGCGCTTAATTTGGGTTTGCGGCTGAATCTTCCCAACGAAGAACGACCGGTCATTAATTCCCCCGCCGATGCTGCAGCGCTCGTGCAATACGAAATGGCCATGTTGGAAAAGGAACACCTGCGCACATTGCTGCTCGACAGGCGCAACCGGGTTCTTGAAATTGTCGAGATCTATCAAGGATCGGTGAGTTCCTCTCAGGTGCGTATGGGCGAGGTATTTCGCCCCGCCATTCAACGCCTGGCCTCAGCGATCATCGTTTGTCATAACCATCCAAGTTCAGACCCGACTCCTTCGCCCGACGATGTGGCTGTGACGCGCGCAATGGTGCAGGCTGGCAAGCTGCTCGATATCGACTTGCTCGATCATCTGGTAATCGGACACATGAAGTGGGTGTCGCTCAAGGAACGTGGACTGGGCTTCACGTAGGAGGAATCATGCAGATGCAATTGGTTCTCGACTTCACTCCCAGACCTTCAATTCTAAAACCAGTCATCAAGAATTCAACCTGGATGGATGTCAGTGATGTTGCAAGAGGAATAGGTTTCATCATTCCAGTCGAAGTGGGCATTGCTTTGAGCGACGCCCTCATGCCGCTTCAAACAGAAGATGACGAAGATTATGACCAGCGCCTGTACGATGCACTCTGGCTGGCACACCATTATCTCTCGCTGGACGCGCGCCAATCGTTTGCGTTCACCTTCGACTTTCTGCGCGAAGGCAGGCATACCGGGAAGATTACGGAAGCCAGTCTGCGGCTGAGAGTTGAAGTTCAAACGCAGGTTGTGCGGATCGGCTTACCCCAGGATTTCTAGGAGGCAACATGGCTTTCTATCTCGGAAAACGCGGGCGGGATGATCTTATCCTGTTCCGCTTATCCACAGTTCCCACCAAAGAATCACATGGTCATCATTACACAGCGGTCATCGGTCCGTTCAAGAGCAAAGTCGGGGCAAGCTACTTTGCGCGCTATGGACGCAACAATCCGCACATCCGCACAGTTGATGACGCCGAACGTCTGGCGCGCGCAGACCCATTGATGGAGCAGTCCATCGTCGAGGAAAGCATGACGGATGAAGAGCTGGCCATTGCGCTGGAATGTGATGCGCAGGATCAACACGAATATTCACCCAAATCAACCATACCTTTGCCAGTCGCTCCGATTCCCTGGCAATCAACAATCACAATACAAGGAGAAACAGCATGCCTAACTGGACTGAAAACGAACTGACCATCACGGGTCCCGATGTACAGAAAGTATTAAATGCCATCCGTTCTGAGTCCTGTGCGGATGAGGATGCCTGCATCCTGGATTTCGACAGGATCATTCCCTATCCAAAGCAATACAGGGAGCTGGATCAACGCGCTCACGATTACCAACAAAAGTCATTTGCCATCGACAAAGATGATCCTGGACGACAGAACAAACTGGATGCGCTGGCGGCGGAGTATGGTGTCGAACCCGGAATACCCTGGTTGAAGGACGGCTTCAATTCCGGTGGTTATGAATGGTGCTGCGGGAACTGGGGCACGAAATGGAATGCCAGGGGCATATCCCTGACAACCCGCAAGGACAGCTCAAAAGAAACCTCACGCAAGACAGCCCAATGTTCGTTCTGTCAGACGGTGCACAACACCGAACACATGACGGTTTGGGTGTGCCAACAATGCGGAAGCCCGCTGCCTGACTCTCAACCGTTGCTGGCATTCATGGAATTCGATTCGGCCTGGAGCCCGCCTGTGCCTGTCATTGAAAAACTGGCGGGTATGTTCCCGGACCATGCCTTCGAATTGAAGTACTTCGAAGGCGGCATGGGCTTTAGCGGACATGCCCGCTGGTCTGATGGCGAGGAGCAATACCACCATCAGTATGAATACAGTGGTCCGCGCGGCGGATGACTTCAATAAACAATTTCAATAAGGAGTAATTCCATGTCATATCAATCTGAACATCAACGCATGCAACCCGTGCTTGACCTGGCACACGAACTAGATATTGCTTCTAATCCAAGTCCACAAGCCATCTTCGAAGCCGGTAACGGAGGCTTCCAGGTCTGGTGCACACCTTCTGATCGACCTCAAGGATGGCGCGACGTCACTATGAATTCGGGCGCATTCTCCAAACCTTGCGAGTATGTAGGCAGTGTGGTTTGGAAATGGGATGATGACAAAGTCGTGGCGCTTGCAATCGAGACGTCTGCGTATGCATTGGCGGATCAAAAGCCTTATGAGTATGGCAATCTGATGGATATTCCCAGAGGCTTTAACCGCCGCACGATTTTCAATCGCGACGCGGATATCGAATGGCTGAAGGAGAAAGTGACCTGGCTGTTCGCAGAAGCAGGAGTTTCTCTGCCATCCTTCGAGTATGAGCAGGCGATGCTTTCCGAAATTGGTCCTTACATTCTGGCGCACTACGTTTCGGAGGAAGATGAATACGTGGTGATCGTTTCACCGGAAAAAGATCCAGAAGAATTCTGCAAGCCTGGCTATGAAGTCGCGCACACACTTGAAATCTGGAAGGCGGGTGACTTCCCTGCGGACGTAATCCTGTTTCCTGAACAGGAGTTCTTTGAGGCAGACACCGAACCCGATGAAGGACCGCTCGTGGAGCAATATGAAAACGCTTCACGTCTGGGTGACGACGACTGGCTCGAAGCCAGATTGGAAGACGACATCAGCGGTTGGGGTGAATAACTTTTCAAATGGAGGGCGACCATGTCGCCCTCCATTCTTTTTCTGGAGAACCCAATGACAACCTTGTTTCAGACCAATATTGAACAGCTTTTGAAAGCGCACAACCTGCTCGAAAAATTCTACTCCCAGGACGAGTTTCATGTGCGCTTTGATATGCCTCACTATGACCGCCTCGTGATCGAGCGGCTTGGTGACCTGATCAGTGTCGCGCATTACTTCGAACAAAATGGCGATCCGATCGCGGACCCGGATGTTGAACTTCACTATCCAACCTGGACTCCGACTGCCATCACCCAGGCATTCTTTGGATATCGTTCGAAGTTCATCGAGCGGGATGGAAAGACTTTTGTGGATGCCCGTTTCCACAAGGATGTCTCTTCGTTCCTGGCCATGTGGGCGCGAAATATCCAGGCGCAGGGCTGGGCGGAGAAAGGGAAGGTGCGTGATGACCATCATGACTAACTCGTTCCGGAAAAGAGTTCCGTTTCCCATCAAACGCAAAAAGTTTCGCCTGACAGATCAAACCAGAAATTCAGTTGCCGAGAATTCAAGGAATCTTTTCAGGACCCGGCTTGGACCCTGCAACGTGTCCTTCAAGTATCTGTATCGCGATGCCAGTAATTACAAATCGCATGGCGAGGCGGTCTTCACCAATTCCACCTTAATGCCCATTGATGAAATTGAAAAGCAAATTCGCTCCAGCCTGAGTGACGGTGAGTTCTTCATTGCCCAGCAGGTGAATATCGAGGAACGTTTCTTCGATATTCTTCACGACGATGACGATCATCCCTGGCATGAGTTCAACCTGGTGGAGATGACAACCAAGCCTGCCTTTGATCCCGAGAACTGGAAACAACACAAACACAAAAGGGATATTACGGAGTTCATTGCGAAATTGGAAAAGGCAAAGTGCGCCGGCTGGGACGAGCTGAAGGTGCGTGCTGATGTTGCCAACATGCAGGGAAAGCAGAAGGACAAACTCAAACAGGCCTTCAGTTTGGGCGAGGACGTTCTGAAATGAAACCGCCCAAACCAGACCTGGTGGTGCTGCCATTCACGGCTGTGATCGCTGGAACCTCAATTCACCTAGCCTTTGATGAGGCGCTGTCCATGTTGAGAAAAGAAGCTGGAGCGCGCGTCCGCATTGAGCGAAGTTATCCAGGCGCGCCCCATGCCATCGGCTGGACGATCTTCCGCCGCGTACCCAGGAAATACTTGTATGACAACGAACCGCTCTTTCGCTTCGAACGCGGCGGGCGCAGATATATTCGCAAAGCATATGCCATCCACTATTCGTTCACCAGTGATGATGGCATGACCTATTCCCATTTGCATCTATAAAAGGAGAAACTCATGTACGACCATATTCTGGAAGAAATGGCGGATGCCATAGCATTTGAAATCAATGTTACAAGCAACAATGTGCTTGGCGTTCTCAATTTCTACTGGCAGGACAAGATCGCGCACGTCTGGCAGGTGGATGACATGCTGGAGTCTGCGCGCCGCGCTGGAAAGCCGATCACACGCACCTATGCCGCAGGGCTCCTGCACAACGTCTTCGATCATCTCGACTCCAGCATGGGCATCAGTTGGACCAATCTGGATGTCGCGTTGGAGGACTATCACTTTTCTCTGAAGAACCTGCCCGAGGAAAAATACAGTGAAGTCCACGGCATCTTCAAAGTCTGGCGAAAGGGCAACCTCCTCGCTCATCAATTCGGAATGGTTCCAAAAATGATGGATGGCAACCTACCCGACGCACTTGCATTGGCAAAGACGATGGCAAAAGAGATCCCAGGTATCTCAGTTTTCATTGGACTTGAAACCGATGTGGATGAAGACACCGTTCCCTGGTTGACTCTCGTCCTGTTGGAAGGTGAGACTGAACCGGTCATCGAAGAAAGCGGGGAATCATGCACGCAGTAGGACCAAAACAACGCGTCCGCATCCTGACGATTCAGATCGCAGTCGCAGATGAAGCTGACCCTGACTCTGTTGCCGATGAAATCTCCGAATTGCTTTCTGAAAACGGGATTTGTTCCGAGGGCAGTCACATCTTGGACTGGCGCTATCTCACGGAATATCAACCCGTTGTCACGGCCAGTGATGATCCCGAAGAAGGCGAAGTCTTCGGACTGCTGGACTTCAACCTGACCATTACACACAAGGAGTAACCCATGTACGAATGGACCGAACCTTATGAAGATGAATACATCAAGGAACGAATTGAAGAATTAAGGCAGGCGCAAAAAATTGCGATGCAGAATGGCAAAGTGCTGGTCTCCTTATATGAACAACTCTGGCTGCCTGCTCTGAATGACCTGCCTGACATTGAATATCTTGGACGGGAACGCCATCGCGCTCCGTATGGAACATTCGACCCTGCACCGGATGTGCCCCTTCATGGCGCATTATGGTTCACCCCTGCAAAAGATGCAGAGTTGCCCCCATCTTTGAAAAACATCAAGGAGTGGATACCTGCTGGCGCGGTGGTGGATATGAACGCGCGCATGGTGAAAATCCAGGTGGATGAAATCGAGATCACCTTTACGAGTATCAATGTCAGCTTGAATGCGCATCAACTGTTGCAGGAGATCAATCAGGAACTGGTGCGCGCCAATGCAGGTGTGTATGTCTGGAAGATCGAGCCTGTGGATGATATGTCTTCCTCAGTACGGCATCTGTTCCCTGATGGAAGAATTCCAGCATTGAGCAATGCCCACACCCGCGCTGATGTCACAGGCTATGCTCTCATGCAGGATCGACCCTATCAGCACACACTTGTGTACGTGGGCATAGCTGCATATAAAACCAGCGTGGAGAGTCTGTGGGCTTCGTTAATCCGTGGGCGTGGTTCATGTTCCATGCGCGGCACGTCTGTCCTGGCGGATGGTGAAGTGAAGATGATGACCCAGCCATTGACCGAGTTCAATGTCATGCACGCGAGCATCATTTGCCGCAAGGCGCTGCCGGGAAAGTGGGAAGCCAAAGATGACTCTGCCTACGCCCTGGTCTTTGAACAAGGCAGGGAGGTGGAAACTGAATTGCAGATGCTGACAGTGAAGCGTTTGCAGGAAACACTGGCTTTTCCCATCCCTGACAATTGGAAAAAGACTTTATGGGAACATGGACTGGATGCCGGCTTCATTCAGCGTCTCGAAACAGGTGGCGACTGCCGAGGAGGAGCCAGGATGGATTTGGCAAAGCCCTGGCAGGAACTGGTGCAGAACCTGCTTGAGCAGGAAGTCCTGACGATTTAGGAGATACAGCATGTTTCAATCCATTCAAGTTGATGAGATCTTCGATCTCAGTAAAGCACAGGCTTCAGAGGATCATCCTTCCTACTGGCTCGCTCAGTTGCGCAAAACGGATTGGCGTGAACTTCTGAAATTCGTTGACCTGAAGTTTGCCAAATCTGTCAAAAAGCAAATACTTGCTAACGCTGCGCTTGAGCGCTTCGAGTTTGAAGTCTGTGAATCTCGCGCACAAGTCTGGAAAATTTGGCAGGCAGAGGATGGTCGTCGCCTGGTCATTCAATTCCGACATCCTGAAACGGATTGGACACGCGGCACTCCCGAGTTCGTTCATCTTGATAAAGGTGAACCGCTTGGCTTCGTGAACATTGCCGCGCGCTTGATCTGTAAAGTCAAATAAGAAAATCCAAACCGATTTAATCCCCCGCACCATTTGGTGTGGGGGATTTTATTTTCCTAAAGGAGATACATATGCGTCCTCCCGCGATTGAAAAAATGGGTTTCTACGAAACATCCACCCATGTCGCAGAACTACTCAAATCCTATTTCAAACCTGCTGAGACAGGACGATTACTTGATCCCTGTGCAGGCGAAGGTACTGCGGCTTCCATCCTGGCAATGGCTTTGAACTGCCAGAGTTGGGGAGCGGAACTGTCCCCTGCGCGTGCTGCGCTGGCTTCTGAAAAAATGGATCGGGTTTTCAATACACCCTGGGGTTCATGTCATCTGACGGGCGAGTCCATCACCCTGATATTCCTCAACCCGCCATACAGCCATGACCGACTTGGCAACCAGAAACGCCTTGAGTTGGAATTTCTTAAGTCCACAACTCCAAAGTTGGTACGTGGCGGCGTGTTGGTTTACATCGTTCCGCATCAACTGTTGCGAGATCCGGATGTGGCCTCACATCTGGCTGGCTATTACGAGAGCATTACGGTATATCGCTATCCTGAAACAGGGTTCAATCAAGTCATCGTTCTTGGATTGAAACGCTTGAAATTCAAGATGCCATCCAATGAGGAAATCCAGCAGATGCAGGCATGGGCTGATATTGAGCCGCCCATGTTGGTGGATGTGGCTGAGCCGATATATAAACTCCTGCCTGCTTCCGACAAAGGCGCAGGTGGACAACCGATCCGCTTCTCCCGCCTGGATTGGCAGCCTGAAGAAATCGTGGATACCACACAAAAGCGCGGTGTGCTGGTATCCAAAGATTGGCTTGATCTGCTCAATCCTTCACGCGGACTGGGTGAATTCAAACAACCGGTTATGCCCTTGAAGAAGGGACACATTGCGATGTTGATGGCATCCGGCATGATGGGGACTTTGCGATTGAATGACGAAGATGGAAAGCCCATGCTGGTGAAGGGCCGTGTGTTGAAGGTTACAGAAAAGGTCGAAGAGTCTACAAGCAAGGATGGCAAGACTACAACAGAAACCTTCCGTGATCGCTTTGTCTCAACTGTAGCCATCCTGCGTCAGAGTGGGATTGAGATCATTGATACGGTGGAGCCACTCTCCAAGTTTATGCATAAATATGGCGATCAGCTCGGCGCACACATCCTATCCACATATCGTCCGCTGTATAGCTTCGATCCCACGCCACAAGAAAATGCTGTTTTGGACATGTTGGGAACCAAGCGCAAGCCGTTGCCTGGGCAGGAGAAAGCAGGAATGCTGCCAACCCAAAGACATGTAGCTGCAGCAATTGCAAGAGCAATCCGGGTACATGGTGTTGGAAACATCCAGGGAGAAATGGGCAGCGGCAAAAGTATCCAATCTATTGCTGCTCTCGATTTACTGAATGCCTATCCTGCCATCGTACTTTGCCCGCCGCATCTTGTTCCCAAATGGATTCGAGAAATCGAAGTAACCATTCCCGGTGCGAAGGCGATGGAACTGAGCCGCATCGGACGCAATGCAAATGACCCTGGCGATGTCAACGATGTACGCAGGTTTTTGCAACTTTACGAGGAAGGAAAGTTGGGGCACAAAGCTGTGGCAGTCATCGCTCACACATCCGCAAAATATGGCGCAGGTTGGGAACACGCAGTAGTTTGCAAGAAGTTTTTTGATGAGGAAGATGGACAGAGTTTTGATGCCCTCAGCTGTCCAGAATGCGGTTCACCGATCCAGATTGATTTACCTGGTGGATTTGTGACAACTGCGACCACTATTGAAGACCTGGGTGACAAGCGTCGTTTCTGCAAGGGTGAAATAAAGGGCTACGAGCTGGACGGCACTGGGCGGCTGTCTCGCGATGAACATGGAAATCCTGTTTGGGGAAAACGCGTTTGCGGCTCACCCCTGTTCCAGTTCACTGGCCGGCGTTGGGCAATTGCTGAGTACATTGCCAAACATGCAAAAGGCGCATTCAAGATGCTGATCGGCGATGAATTACACGAATATAAATCGAAAGCGAGCGATCGGGGTATTGCGTTTCATCAGTTGGTTGCATCTACAAAATACACCCTGACCCTGACAGGTACATTCTTTGGGGGACGCAGCACATCCATCTTCTGGCTGTTACATCGCCTGAATGCCGGCGTTCGCAAGGACTTCGCCTTCAACGATGAGAAGCGCTGGGCAAGATTGTATGGCGTGCTGGAGATGACCCGCCAGAGCAAACGCGCCTCTGAGGATGGCGATGAGGATGGTTTCACTGGCAATCGCCGTTACCAGAACCAAGCCAAAGAACAACCTGGTATTTCGCCTGCCATTGTAAATCGCCTGTTGGATACAACAGTATTCCTGTCCTTGAAAGATTTAGGGTTGGCATTGCCGCACTATACCGAAGAAGTTGTGACCCTCACAATGACAGATGAACAAGGTGGACAGTATCGTTCGATGGCCAAGAAACTGCGTGACCTCGCCATCAAGAACAGGCGCTATCTCTCGACCTGGTTGCAGTGGACCCTGGCTCGCCCAAACTCTGCCTTCCGCGATGAAGTGGTTGAGATTGATGAGGTGGATCGCAAAGGCGAATTTGTGCGCAGGAAACAACTGATGGAACTGCCGGCAGTCGTTGATGATGAGACCATGCCCAAGGAAAGTTGGCTAATGGATTTCTGCCGTTCTGAACGCCAGCAGGGACGAAAGGTGTTGATCTATCTCCGCCAAACTGGTACGCGTGATATTCAAGATCACATTCTAAAAATCCTTCGTGATGGAGGAGTACGCGCTGAGGTATTGACCAGTGGAATCAATCCACGTAAGCGTGAGGAGTGGATTGCAAAACGAGTCTTTGGATTGGATGCTTTGGTTGTGAACCAAAAAACTT
>Ga0209514_10001169_pt1 | contig 47708 bp, 35 predicted proteins | sample Subgrocontami58m_FD_187452 | JGI IMG/M metagenome (GOLD analysis project Ga0209514, IMG submission 187452) | Subsurface groundwater microbial communities from S. Glens Falls, New York, USA - GMW37 contaminated, 5.8 m (SPAdes) (version 3) | ecosystem: Environmental > Aquatic > Deep subsurface >... | reverse complement strand
CGTTCCCGTTCCCGATGGTCGGGTGCGGGAACGGGAACGGCGAAAATCCTCGCGCGCCGCGACAATTCCCGGGACTGAATTGTTTATCTTCGCTTGGCGCGAAGAATCTGACGGTTCGTAGCTCAGTGCAGCCCGTGCCCCGCCCCGGGCTTTCCCCCGAGACCGCGGTAGATGCGGCGTGTGGTGACGGCGACGACCACGCCGATGAGGCCGACCAGGAGCGACTTCCCCAGGTAGATCCAACGCAGTCCGGCCGGCTCGAGCGCGGGCGGCGACGCGGCGGAGAGGGCTTTGAAGTAGTAGGCGCCGGCAACGAGTTCCCACGCCAGCGTGGCGCCGATGAACGCGGCGGCGAAGCCTTCGAGCAGGCCGCGGAGCGGCTTCCAGCGCTCCTGTTGGGCGTTCTCGCGGGCTTCGGCGTGTTCGGCCAATTCGCGCATCCGGTGGGTGCGCTCGGCCATCACGTGCTCGTGCATCTCGCGCACGCCGTCGGTCACGGCGCGATAGAGCCGCTCGAGCTGAAAGACCTCCTGCCAGCGGCGGTAGCACCGGTGGTGGTGGTCGCGCTGCATGGCCTGGGGGAAGTAGCCGCGGGCGGTGAAGAGGAGGGTGCGCTCGTGGATGCGCGCCATGGCGCGTTCGCGGCGCTCGGGGTCCGTGGACGCGCTCCAGTGGGCGCCGACGTCGTCGGAGAGGGCGGTGAGCGCGAAGCGCTGCTCGAGCGCGAGCAGGAAGAGCAGGAAGTAGTGCGTGCGCAGGTGCTCGGTCATGACGCGGCGGAAGAACTCGGTGTCGGGCGGGTCGAACGAGACGAAGGCACCGCCGTCGAGGGAGAAGACGAACCACTGTGCGTCGGCGTAGGGAATCCAGGTCTCGGGCCCGCCGCGCAGATCCTCGGCGCTGGGGTGGATCTCCTGGCGCGAGTGAAAGAAGTTGTGCACGCGGTAGAGCATGCGCTGGTGCTCGTCGCGCGGCACGCCGGCGAACTGGAGGGCGGCCCAGGGGAGCATCTGGCCGGGAATGAACACTTCTTCCCACCAGGGACCGCGGTCTTCGGGGAGGGTGGCGGTGCCCAAGAGGATCTCGAGCACATCGCGGAAGGTGCGGTTCCCGGGCGCGACGGGGGGCGGCGCGGAGGCGGGTTCTTCGGGCCGCTCCGGGCGGGGGAACCAGGGCTCGCGCGTATCCGGGCCGGTGCGGCGTTCGGCGCGCAGGTGGACGCGGCGTTGCCCGGCGGCGAAGCGGAAGAAATGGAGCGCGTCGAGCCACGCGGCGGCCGCGGCGGGCGCGGGGCGGAGGCCGACCGAGAGGAAGCCGATGCCGTCGCGGAAGAGGGAGATCTGCACCTGCTCGAGACGGAACGGGATCTCGCCCCCGGGGGTGGAGAGGAACCAGTCCGCGGAGCCCGCGCCGAGGCCGTGGGGGGAGCGCAGGGCTTCGTCGGTCAATTCGAGCAGGCGGGCGGAGGAAGCGCTGCCGATGGGGGCATTGAGGTAGCGGGCGACGCTGGGGAGGAGGTCTTCCTCGGGGAAGGATTTCGTGCCCCAGACGTCGAGGGGGTCCTTGCGGCCGCGCCAGCGCACGGAGTCGAGGGTGCGCACGCGGGCGTCGTAATGGTCGGGCTCGAAGCGGAACGGCCAGACGAACTGGAGGAAGGACGAGTCCGGATGGACGGAGGCGCCTTCCAGGGACATGGGACTCTCCCGAATGTGCGGGGCGGTCAGAGCGTCTTGGAGAAGTAGAACTCCTCGACGTGGTTGATGCCGCCGAGGACGCGGCGCCGGCCGGTGTCTTCCGCGCCGAGCGAACGATACATCGAATGCGAGGTGCGGAAGAGGACGTCGGACCAGATGTGGATGCGCGCGTGTCCGCGGGCGCGGGCCCACTCGAAGGCCCAGAGGACGAGGCGTCGGCCGATGCCCAGGCCGCGCCGGGAAGGGTGAAGGAAGACGCGCTTGAGCTCGGCGTCGCCGTCGGGGGCATGCTTGACCGCGACGGTGCCGACGGGGCGATCGCCGTCGAGGAGGACCCAGAAGGCGCACTCGGGGCCGTGGTAGACCTCGGGGATGCGGCGCAGGTCTTCGTCGAGAGTATCGAGCTCGATCTGCTGGCGGTACTCGGCATAGACGGCGGCGATCAGGCCGACGATCGCGCGCTCGTGTTCGGGCGCGAAGGGGACGAGGCGCAGGGGGTCGAAGTCGGGGGCCGGGCTGCGTTCGCCAGGGTCGCGGGCGGAAACGGCTTCGGACATGTGCTGCAAGGTATCTTTCGTTGGCGCGTGGGGCAACGAATTGGTAGCTTCCGCCGGTCCGATTCGGGAGGAATGAGCGATGGAAGCGATCTTCAAGGACAACCAGTACCTGATCCGCCGGAAGATGTTCAGCTTTCCGGGCCGCAAGTACCAGATCTTCAATGCCCAGGGCCAGCAGGTCCTCTACTCGTACCAGAAGGCGTTCAAGTTGAAGGAGGACATCCGGGTCTATGCCGACGAGGCGATGACTCAGGAGCGGCTGGTGATCCAGGCGCGGCAGATCATCGACTTCAGCGCGGCGTACGACATCGTGGATCCGACCGAGAAGCGGAAGGTGGGCGCGGTGCGCCGCAAGGGCCTGAAGTCGATCCTCCAGGACACCTGGGAGTTCCTGAACGACGACGACCAGCCGATCGCGACGCTGACGGAGGACAGCACGACGATGGCGCTGCTGCGGCGGTTCCTGACGAACCTGATCCCGCAGAGCTACCACGTCGAGGCGAACGGGACGCGGTTGGTGGAATACGTCCAGAACTTCAACCCGTTCGTGCTCAAGCTGAACGTGGAGATCAAGCCCGAGGGGCGCAACGTGCTCGATCCGCGGGTGATCCTGGGTGCGGGGATCCTGCTGGCGGCGGTCGAGGGGCGGCAGGGATGAGCGCTGCGGACGGGGACGAAGTGGCCTGTCCCTGCGGGCAGGTCTTCGACGTCCCGCGTTCGCTGCGGGGCGGGATCGCGAACTGCCCGCAGTGTCGTCAGGCGGTGAAGATCGGCGGCGGGCACGATCCGCTGTTCTACGCGCTCGTAGGCGCGGGGGTGCTCGCGGTGCTGATCGCGACCGCGATCGCCGGGTGGGCGGGCGGGTTCACGGCGGCGGCGATCACCTTCGTCGTGGGGGCGGGCATCCTCGGGCTGATGGCGGTGTTGTCGTAGTACCGGTCCCCGCGCAGGGGTCGCGACCCCTTGGCAAGCAACCGGATAAGCATGGTTTGGACCCTTCCGGTTGGGGGGCGTTCAGTAAACCGGATAAGCACACCGAGCAGATGGGCCGGTTGTTTGCGGGGGCCGGTACTTACACCCGGCCGGACTGGTTGATTCGGGCGGGTCGAGACCCGCGGGGATCGGCGCATGAACCGGCGCGAGCGCAAGCGCGAGAAGCACCGCGTGCAACGCCAGGAGCGTCGCAAGGATCTGCGGGTCGGCCGCGAGCGCGCGGCGCGGGAGCGGATCCGGCTCGATTTCATCCCGCCCGAAGATCTGCGCGGCATGGCCGCGGCGGACTGGGACGACTTCGAGACCATCACCTTCGCGGCGGTGTGCGAGCGCGCGCGGGAGATGTTTCCCCGCGATTCCCTGCTCAAACGATATCTCCGTGGGGGCTTCGCACGGCTCGAGATGCGGGACGCGCAGGCGGTCGAGGTGGCGTGCATCCTCACCCTGGCCGCGCGGACGCTGCGCTGCGATCCCCCCTGGCACATGCCGTTCGTGACCTGGAGGCGGGAGCCGGGGGTGTCCTTCTTCCTGCTATGGAAGCGGCAGCGTCTGGTGCACGACGCCGAGCACGGCAAGGTCGGTTGCTGGGGACTGGAGCTGCCGTCGCCGGACGGCGCCCGGCTCGAGGTCGGCTTCACCCGGCACTCGATCGACCGTCTCACGGAGCGGCTCTTCCTGGACCATCCTGTGGAGCTCCGCGCCTTGGCGGATGCGTGGAATCTGCTGCTGATCCCCTTCAACGAAGTCGAGCGCATCGCCGCGCCGCGCACCATCGAGATGCGCGAGGGAGAGTTGGTGCTCCGCCTGCGCTTCCGTATGCTGGGGCGCGAGGAGGAGGTCGGGTACTTCCCGCTCGCGGTCGGCGCGGAACGGATCGCGGTGGCCAAGACCTTCCTCGAACCCTGGATGAGCGGGCCGATCCCGGCCGTCCGATACTCGGCGGAGGAGCGCACGGGCTTCCAGGAGCGTTACACGCAGGAAGTGGCGCCCTGGGTGCGCGATTCGCTGAACGACCTCGCCATCCTGCGGGCGGGAGAGGATCGGTACCCGGTCTACATGGAATGGTTGAAACGCGAGTATGCCGACCTCCCTTCGCGCGCGACCGCCTGGGTGCATGCCTTCCGGTTGGGGGAGGCGAAGTTCGAGGCGGAGCGCTATGGCGAGGCGCGCTCGGCGCTGGAATCGGGGCTGAAGCTGCTGGCCGAAGAGCTCGCGCGCGGGAAAGCGTCCCTGCGCGCCTGGTTCGCCGCCGATCGCGGGCGCAGGCTTCTCGCCAAGGAGCGCTACTACGTCGCGCAGTGCTACTCCGCCGCGTCGGTGGGCGCGCTGGCGCCGGACGCTCCCGCCGTCGCACCGCCGCCGGAGGAGGCCGCGCGCCTGCTGGCCAAGGGGCTCGAGTACTTGGAGTTGACGCTCGCGGAGCGGCCGGAGATCATCACGGACAAGTCGCGACGGGATCCGGACGTCGCGCGGTTATTGGCGGCGCGGGGCGAACGGGCGACTGGGCCGGGTGGGGCGGCGGGAGGGGTGACGTAGGTCGGGAGGAGGTGGGCCGGCCCGATTTCAGGGTGGATTGAATCGAGGAGAAGAGAGATGGCGGAAGCCGACAGCGTCCTGCTGGAGATCGAAGAGCTGAACGCGAGGGTGACGCGATTGTGGGTCGAGCTGACGACCGCGCTGTCGCGCCGGGAGGAATTGGTGCGGGGGTTGATGTCGAGGGCCGGCGCCCGAACGTCGTCCACGCGCGTGTTCGTCCCGGCGGGCGGGTCGCAGAAGGACGCCTTGGCGATGACGCAGATCGACCGCGTCCAAGCTCTCGTCGAGCGCATGCGGCAGATCGGCGGTGCATTCACGCTCCGGGACATCGGGCGCACGGCGCCGATCCCGGGCCGCACCCGCTCACGCTATGTCGCGGAAGCCGTTCGCATGGGCCTGATGCGGCGGGTCGATCGCTACCGCTACGCGGTCGTGGAGAAGACTGCGCCGGGGAAGTGAGCGGGACGGCCGGCGTCCAAGCGGCGATTGGCGAGTGGTGTGACGCCGGTGACGAAGGGTACGCCACGATTGGCGAGTTGGGCGACACCGGGGGCGATTGCAACGCTTGCGGTGGCGAGTTGGGCGACACCGGGGGCGATTGCAACGCTTGCCGTGGCGAGTGTGGTGACGCTTGGGGCGATTGCAACGCTTGCAGTGGCGAGTGGAGTGACGCTTGGGGCGATTGCAACGCTTGCGGTGGCGAGTGGGGAGACGGCGGGGGCGATTGCAACGCTTGCGGTGGCGAGTGGGGAGACGGCGGGGGGCGATTGCAACGCTTGCGGTGGCGAGTGGGGAGACGGCGGGGTGCGATTGCAACGCTTGCGGTGGCGAGTGGGGAGACGGCGGGGGGCGATTCGTACGCCACGGTTGGTGCCCTGCTTCGGCCTGGCTCGAATTGCAGCGAAGGGAGCCAGCCGGCGAGGGCAAGGGCAAGGGCAGGGGCAAGGCGAACGAACGCAGCAGCGGTCATGCACCCTTTGGGGCCCCTTCGCTTCCGGTCCACGGTCGCGCCTGCTATGATCGGGGGCAATCGGTGAGCACGCGATACCTCGTCGTCGCGCAATGGACGTGAAACGCGGGAGGAACTCTTGAATCGCAAGCTCTACCTTGAACGAGATGCCCGGGACGAACCGTGCTACACGGCCGGCGAAGTGGCGGGATACCTGCGGATCCCCGTTTCGACCGTGCGTGCATGGTGCATCGGGCAGGCTCGGACCGGCCGACCGGGAAGCGCCGGGATTCGAACAGGCTCCGACGCTCTGATCAAGCCTGCGTCGGTCCCGCCGCCGATGCTCTCGTTCTGGAACCTCGTCGAGGTGTACGTCCTGGCCAGTCTGCGCCGGAAGCACGGGGTTTCGCTGCAGAGGGTCCGTCGAGCACTCGCGTTCGTGGAAGGCAAGCTCGGGGTCGACCGTCCCCTGATTCGCCAGGAGTTCTACACCGATGGTGTCAAACTCTTCGTGGAAAAGTACTCAAACCTGCTCGACGTCTCGCACTCGGGCCAGTTGGAGTGGAGCCAGGTCATCAGCCAAGCCGTGAAGCGTGTCGAGCGCGACGTGAATGGTCTAGCCGCACGCGTGTATCCGTGGCTCAACCGACCCGACGAACCGCGCCAAATCGAGATCGATCCGCTGCGCGCCTTCGGACGTCCGGTGATCGTGAAAACCGGCATCCCCACGGAATCGGTGGCCGAAAGATTCCGAGCCGGCGAGTCGATCGACGCCATTGCAGCGGATTTCAACTTGAATCGGGATCTCGTGGAAGCGGCCGTGCGGTGGGAATCGCATGCCCCGGCCGCTTGAATCCCCGGTCTTCTTCACGGACCGGTGTCTCGGCACGCGCGAAGTTCCCAATGTTCTCCGGGCTGCGGGAGCGACGGTCGAGGTGCACGACTCGCACTTTGCGGAAAACATGGCTGATCCGTACTTGCTGGCCGAGATCGGTGCGCGAGGCTGGGTTCTCCTGACCAAGGACAAGCGAATTCGCTGGCGCCCCATGGAGCGGGCTGCGCTCGAGGAGGCCGGGCTGGCTGCGTTCATCCTCACGGGTGGCGACATGACGGGTCCCCAGATCGCGCAGGCATTCAAGAACGCGCTGCCGAGGATGACGCGGATCCTGGCGAAGTTCAGCCGACCGCTCCTGGCGCGCGTGACGAGATCCGGGAGTGTAGCGATCATCCAGGGGGAACGGCGCGGCGGGATCGCCAAGGATTGATCGCTGAGCTGGGGAGGAAGCGAATGAATGCAGGCTTCGTGCTGATGCTCTCCACGAACGTACCGCCCGACCCGATCCGCGAAGAAGTTCCCGCGCTTCTCGCTCAGTTCAAAGAATGTGGGGTCACCTACGTGCTGACCACCAAGAACATCAGTGCAAAAGGGTACACGCAAGGTGTGAGTCGGGTGGCGCTGATCGTCAATGGTTCCCGAAAGCTCGTCGCGCACGGGGTGTTTCAGGCCGTACACGACTACAGGACCAACACGCTCCGCGGGCCGAAGCTCTACCATCACCTCCGCCCGCCCACCGCCAAGCTCTGGGTCGAACTCAGCGAGTTCGTCGCCGTGAATCCTCCACAAGACATCGCGGTCCTCGGTTGGTTCAAGCCTGGTGACCGAACGCCGCTGACTTCGGAGACCATTCCCAAGGGCCAAGGTGGGCAGTACTTCAAAGTCTGTCACCCATGAGGCCGGAGTGACCTACGATTTCAGCGCAAGGCCGGCAACCGGGGCAACCCTGGAAGTAGGAGGTCCACTGCGAGGTCGCCGGCAAGGTGAGCTTCAGTGAACTACGACCATCGTCGCAAGGCTGGGAATGAGGGCGACGTCGTGAAGCACGCCGCGCTCGCTGCCGCCATGGTGAGGCTCATGGAGTGCGGCGCCGGACCGTTCTGCTACGCCGACGCCTTCGCGGGCTACGCATGGAACCCCATGGGCGCGGGCGGTGAGTGGTCCCAAGGAGTGCGTCGCGTCGCGTTGAGTCCCGGTGCGGAGGCGAACCACTACGTGAAGACGATCGGTGCGCCGGCGCTCACTACGATGCGATATCCTGGTTCCTCGACCATCGTGAAGGGGCTTGCCGCCGCCGCCCACCGTCCGCTTCAAATGCACCTCTGGGACATCTCAGACACCGCAGTTGCCGACCTGCGATCGGCCCACGAGCCCGATGGCCATTGTGTTCACCATGTGGCCGTCACGGCAATGAATGTCCAAGCCTTACACCCGTCGTTGGTGCTCGTCGATCCTCCGGGCGTCCGTGGGAAGGGGACACCATCGTACCCATCCTGGTCCGAGATTCGGGATCTTCTCGGCACCGGCGTGACGATGATTGCGTGGTTGCCGGTCAGCCCGCTTTGCGAGCGAGGCGACCATCCTCGTCCCGCTCCGAAGTCGGAGCACTTACGGCGCGAGGCCATCCAGGTCGGACTCGAGACGTCGCGGGTCCTCTACAAGGCCGGCGGACACCTGCTTGGCTGTCAACTCTTCTACCGGGCACTGCCGGATGTGGTGGACGCCATCCGGCGTGCCGTCAATGAAGTCGCAGCCCTTGCTCGATGGCCGTACCCCCCAGCAACGGAGCAAGTTCTTCACGAAGGCCCAGGATGATGCTCGTGCAATCGGGCGCCCCCGCGCGGGCCATCATCCGAGTCCAGCGACTGCGCGGCCCATCCTCCGCCAGCCGCGGCTCGGCCACGAAGCGCCTCCGCTCCTCATTCGCCTTGCGCCAACGGCGTCACGTCCCGCAGCCCCTGGCGTGCCTGAGCGCATCGCGGATCCCCGCGGAGCGCCTGCTCGAACGCATGGCGCGCTTCGCGGTATCGGCCCTGCCCGCGGAGGGACAGGCCGAGATTCAACCATGCGTCACTCGCGTCCTTCTTGGACAGAGCGAGCGCCCGCCGGCTGCTCGCCTCGGCATCGGACAGGCGGCCCGCGTCCAGGTAGAAGTCGCTCAGGTACCACCATCGGAGCGGCTTGAGCGGAGCATCCTCGACCGCGCGGCGAAACCACCGCTCGGCAGACCGGAATCGCCCGCGCGCTCGGTCGATCTCGCCAAGTTCGCTGTAGGCAAGATCACGACATCCCAAGGGAAGATGTGGTCTCGCCCGACGAACGGCGAGGAGGGCTTCCCCGTGGCGGCAGAGGGCGCGCAGGCACATCGCCACCCAGATCCAATGGACCCCCGGGTCCACGCGCTCGTTCATCCCGGTGGCGAGGTCCTCGAGAGCGCTCGCCGAAAGCCCGCGCTGGTACGACCGCACACCCTTTCGGTGACTGCCCTGCGACGATCCAGGGACCATGGCACGGGATACGTCGGTCAACGCGGTTCGATTTTCCGGTTTGCGGGAGCCGAATCGAATTGCAGTCTCCAGGCATTCGCGAGCTTCTGCGTAGCGGCCTTGAGCGCGCAGGTCGAGGCCGAGGTTGAACCAGGCCTCATCGAGCAGGCCGGGATCGGCCACTTCGACCGCTCGTCGGTGGCTGGACTCCGCATCGACCAACCGGCCGGCGTGGCGCAGGAAGTGGCCCAGGACGATCCAACCGCCCGCGTCGTGGGGCGCTTCCTCCGTCGCCTTGCCGTACCATCGCTCTGCGGAGTGGAATCGGCCGAGGGACACGAAGACCTCGGCCATTTGTCGACTGAGAAAGTGGCCGAACCCGGGCGGCGCGCTTCGTCGTGCCTCCCGCAAAGCTCGAAGTGCTTCCGCATGACGGCCGAGCTGTCGCAGAGACTCTCCGAGCATCGACCCGTGCCCCGCGGAAGGCTCGTGTTCGAGGCCCCGGGTCAGATGCTCGACGGCCTGCGCCCACAACTTGCGGCTGCAGGCGCGCTGCCCCAGATCGAGGTGCTCCAACGAATCAGACAACGTCCGCCAAGGCCTCCATCCGTGCGCGGCTCGGGAATCGGCTTCCACGAGCCGTGGCATCGGGGCACGAGATCATGCGCTCGAGGATGTCGTCACGGACGCGTGGTGTTCGTGGTGGTCTCGTCGCGGACGCTACATTCGGTCACGCCAATGGCCGGGCCTGCGAGAGTTGTGCGATACCGCCAGTACCCGGATTCGCCCGGGTTCGATCGCGTAGAGCATGCTGTACGGGAATCGCTCCACCAACCTGCGGCGGATTCCCGGCTTCACGACTGCGCCGGCCTTGGGATGAGCGACGATTTGTCGGAGCGCGCCCTCAACAGCATTAAGGAATACTTCACCCAGCCCCGGTGACCGGGCCTCATAGAAGGTTGCCGCCTCGATCAGCTCCGCCTCGGCGACCTCGTGAATGGTCACCTCTTGCATGAGATAGCCGCGCGCGCCCGCCGGAGCACGTCCGCCGCCGGGTAGGCCTTGTCGCGTCCCGCCCGAAGCCGTCGCAGCCTGCGCTCCGCCTCGGTGACCCAGAGTTCGAGATTCTCCTCTTCCGCGGGTGCGTCCAGGCTCAGCAGCAGCTTTTCGGCCAGTAGAGCTCGATCCTGCATCCCGAGTTTCAAGGCGGACACCGCCAGGCGTTCCACCCCCTTGCGCGAATGCGCTCGGCGTCGGCCGCCCAGGCCGGCCGTGGAAGCTTCAAGATTGCGGGACATCGTCGGCATCCTCCATGGATTCTTCATACTGAGCGCGGCTCGCGCAACTGCCGTCACCACCCTATTACCGCGACCCATGTAAGTCAAGCCGCCTAACCCCAGGCACCCCAGGCTCACCCCCCTCCCCACCACCACGTTCTCCTCCGCCGTCGCCGCCAGCACCCGCAGCGCCGGCTTCGCTCCGCGTCCATGTGCTCCTTGGCGTACACGTCGTGCGGCCGCCCGCACTTGCTCGCCTTTCGCACCGCCAGCGCCTCCTGCTTCACCCCCACCACGCTGCCGATGTTGTCCAACACGCCCGGCTCCCCGTCGCACACCGAGACCGCCGGCCGGAACCGGCACCGAGGCGCGTTCCGGCACGGCGCGTTCCCGGTCCGGCAGAGCGGAATCGGCTCTCAGGTGCGCTTGGCCAGCCGGTACTGCGAGATCCACCATTCCTCGCCCTGGCGGTAGCCGCCCATACCCGCGCGCACGAGGAAATAGATCCGCCACCGCTGCAGCCAACGCTCCGCTTCGGCGGCGCCGTGGACCGAGCGAAGGAGCGGCAGGAGATCGCTCCAGCGCGCGTCGAGGTTGGCGAGCCACGCCCGCGCGGTGCGCTCGTAGTGCTTGCCGCTGAAGCACCATTGCTCCTCGATGACCAGGTCGCGCTGGAAGAAGTGGAGCAGGTCGTCCGACGGCATGACCGCCCCGGGCAGGAAGTGCCGGGCCAGCCAGGCGTCCTCCCCCGCGGTGTCGAGCCGCCAGGTGTACATGCGGTGGACGAAGAGCTGGGCGAAGAGCTTGCCGCTCGACTTGAGCCAGCCGTCGGCCCGACGCAGTAGTTCCTCCCAATTGTGGACGCGTTCGAGCGTCTCGAGGGAGACGATGCGGTCGAACGTGCGGTCGGTCTTGAACTCGTCCAGGTCGGCGGAGACGGCCTCGAGATTCTTGAGACCGCGGCGCGCGGCCTCGTTTTCCACGTGGTGCCGGGCGTCGAAGGAATCCAGGACGGCGAGCACGCGGGCCTTCGGGTGCTTTTCCGCGATCCAGACGGCGAGCGCGCCCCAACCGAAGCCCCACTCGAGAACCTCCATGCCGTCCGCGACCTGAGCGCGCAGGGCGAGGTGGTGGAGCATGGATTCCTCGGCTTCCTCGAGCAATGTCGTCCCCGGCGTCCAGAAGGCGCAAGCGTGGAGGGCGCGCGGCCCGAGGACGCGTTCCCAGAAGGCCTGAGGCAGGGCCGGCAGTTTCGCGGCCGCCGGGTGGAGGATCGGCCCGATGGTGAGGCTGGCGAGCTTCTCGCGCATGGAGTCGCGCCGGGCCTCGCAGGAGCCCATGTCTTCGCGGAAGACGCGGGCCTCGAGCATGCGGTGGATGCCGCGCGCGATCCAGCGGTCGGAGAGCTTGCGCCGCTCGGCCCAGTCGATGCCGGTCTTGGCCAGCCAGCCCGCGGGCAGCCCGGGGACCAGTCGGCCGGTGTGCCACTGGTAGTCGCGGTAGTCGATGGGGCGGGAGACGAGCGCCTGCTCCTCGGTGCGCGGCAGGGCCTGGAGCAGGGTCCAAAGGGCGATACCCGGGCCGAGGAACGTGATCGGCCACTCGGCGAAGCCGAAGCCGAGGAGGATGTAGGCGCACCAGTGGAGGCACTCGAAGAAGTAGTTGGGGTGGCGCGAGAAGCGCCAGAGGCCGGTGCGGCAGGCCTTGCCGGCGTTGCCGGGGTCCTTGCGCCAGGCGGCGAGCTGCGCGTCGGCCGCCGACTCGCCGAGGATCGCGACCAGCCAGACCAGCCCGCCGGCGAGGTCCCAGCCGCGGAACCCCATCGCGGGGCAGAGGGCGACGACGAGGAGGGGCAGGGACAAGCCAAAGGCGATCGCGCCCTGGAGCTGGAACCAGAGGAAAAAGTTGCGGTCGGCGTCCGCGCCCCATTTCTTGCGCCAACGACGATAGCGGCCGTCCTCCACCTGGCCGCCCAGCATGCGGGTGGCGACGAGATGGCCGGCGAGCCGGCCGGCCCAGAGGCAGACGAGAAAGATGAGAACGAAGCGGCGCGCCGAGTAACCGTCTCCGCTCGAGCCGTAGAGGAGGGCGAGGAGGCCGATCGCGACGGTGCGGGCGACGTCGACGATGCCGGCGTCGTTGCGCGCCCGCTGCACGATGAAGGCGACCGCCATCCAAGCGACGACCAGGAGCAATCCCGACAGGATCATCGCGCCAATCGACATGTCGCCTCCCTCTCGCAGCGCACAAAGCACCAAATGGCGGCGGGGGCGTCAAGGGTTCGAGGTGATCGTGAGATACGCGACGTTCGGGCGCAGAGGACGGAACCACGGATTACGCGGATGGGACGGGTTTTCACGGATTGGCGGGGTGGTCGGTCTCACTTCTCGCGGGGCACGCGCTCCGCGTCACCGCGCAGGTGCTCATCGAAGAACGCGCGGCAACGATCGAGGATGCCGTCGTGGTCGGGCTCGGGCTCGCCACCGCTCGGCTTGAAGCCATGCGCCGCGTTCTTGACGACCAGCAACTCGCGCTCGACTCCGACCTCTTCGAGCCGGGCGAGCATGGCCTCGGATTGGGAGAGCGGGACCATGGCATCGCGATCGCCGTGGACGAGGAGCGTGGGCGGGTCGTCCTTCGAGGCGTGGGTGACCGGGCTGGCGAGCGCGTAGAGCTCAGGGATCTCCTCGGGTGCGCCGCCCAGGAACTGGGTGACGGGGCTGTCGCTGAGCGGGCTTTGCTTCCCGGTCAGGACCGTCATGTCGGCGGGGCCGAACCAGTTGCAGACCGCGGCCACGCGGCTGGACACGTCTTTCCAGCCGCCGTTTCCCTCCAGGCCGGCGCCCGCGTCGGCGAGGCCGACCATGAGCGCGAGATGCCCGCCCGCGGAGCCGCCCCACACCCCGATCCGGTCCGGGTCGACGCCGTACTCCCGGGCGTGCGCGCGCAGCCAGCGCACGGCGCACTTGCAGTCCTCGACGGCGGCCGGAAAGGGCGCGACTCCGCTCAGGCGATAGTCGATGCTCACCGCGACGTAGCCGTGGGCGGCGAGGTACGCGGCGTTTTCGCCGTTGGCCTTGCCGCCCCCGCGCCAGCCGCCGCCGTGAATCCATACGACCGCGGGAAGGGGATCCTCGCCGCGATCCGCGGGCCGGTAGAGGTCGAGGAGAAGGGAGGTCTTGCCGCCCTTGCCGTACTCGATGTCGCGCAGGGTCTCGACGCCTTCGGGAAGGCGCCGCCGGCGGCGCTCCTGGGCCTCGACCGTGAGCCGCGCGAGACCGACGACCAGCAGTGCGGACAGCAGGACCTTGGCGGGATTCATCTCTCGTACCTCCATACGCCCCCTTGCCAAACCCTGAATACCGCAAAAAGTAGCGCGCGGTTTCGCGCACATGGCGGCTTTCCCACTCTTCCCGTTCCCGCGCCCCCGCGGTATCTTCCCCTCATGGACGACTACCTCGCCCTCCTTCACCGCGTGGACGCCTGGTATCGGCGGGTGCAGCGTGCGCACCCCGACAAGGTGACCTGCACCCGCGGCTGCCGCGAGTGCTGCCTCGGCTTGTTCGACATCACCCTGGCCGACCGCGCCCTCCTGCGCGCGGGGCTGGCGACCCTCGATCCGGCAACGCGCCGCGACATCGAAGAGCGGTCGGACGCGCTGCTCGCGCAACTGCGGCAATGGTTCCCCGACCTCGGCGACACGCTCGCGGGAATGACCGACGACGGGATCGACGAGGTCTCCGAGTGGCTCGGGCCGGTCGAGTGCCCCGCGCTCGGCCGGGAGAATGAGTGCCGGCTCTACGCGCACCGGCCGCTCACCTGCCGCCTGCACGGCGTGCCCGTGGTCGACCGCCGCGGGGAGGCGATGCACGAGGAGGGGTGCCGCAAGTGCCGGCTCACCGCTGCGGAAGCCCCGCGCATGGACTGCGACCGCCTGTGCCGCGCGGAGGGGGCGATCCTCGAGCGGCGCTTCGGCCGCCGCGGCGATACGCCGCTGCTGATCCCGCAAGCGCTGGCGTCGCGCGGGCGCTGATCGGCGGAGCGATCACCGCGGCCGCTCGCCCGCCAACGTGAAGCGATGTCCGAAGTGGGTGCGTACGCGCAGCCAGTCGAGCCCCGCGCGGCGCGCAAGGGCGAGGATCTCGTCCTCGCGATACGCCCGGCGCACCGAGAGCGGCCCGTCGAACCGCACCACCGGGTCGGTGAAGAGACCCAGGACCGAAGCCCAAAACCAGGCGCGCCAGCGGCGCAGGAGGTCGTTCACCACGATCCCGCGCCGCGCCACGCGGTCGAACTCGCGCAGGGCCGCGACCACCTGGTCGTCGGTCAGATGATGGAAGAAGAGGGTCGTGATCACCCAGTCCACGCTGCGGTCGCGGAAGGGAAGCCGGAAGGCGTCGCCGCGCATCCGCGGCAGCTCGCGCGCGAAGGCGAGGATGTCCGCGCCGTGATCGAGCGCGATCGGCCGCACGTGCGGGCGCCGCGCGACGACCATGCGCAGGACGTCCCCGGCCCCGCACGCGACGTCCAGGACGGTGATCGGCTCCGGGCCGTGCCCGAGGTGGCTGCAGATCGGGCCGACGCCGCCGAGGAAGCGATTGATGAAGCGCAGGAAGCGGACCACGCGCTCCATCGTCGCGGGCGAGACGCGTTCGCGGTCGAGGATCTCGAGATCGAAGACGCGTGCCCTCAGGTGTCGGGGTAGGATCATGGGGCAATTACACCTCGACGGACCGGCGAAGGCAAGGGACGCCGGCCGGCCGTGACGAGGAGTTCCTGCGCGTCGCCGCCGTTTCCGGATTCGAAGTCCTGCCGCGACTGCCCGGTCGCTGGCCGAAGCTGCAACACAAGGAGACCGGCATTCGCGTGGACATCCTCCCCGAAGGGGAGCGACCCGGCACGTCGGCGAAACCGGCACCGACGGTGATCCCCGCACCGGCGCGACTCGGGGCCCAGGGTGCGGCCCTGCGGTACGTGCACTTGCACGGCCTGTTCGAGTTGAAGCTCGCTGCCGGACGGGCGCGCGACGAGGCCGACATGGTCGAGATGCTCCGCGCCAATCCTGGATGCCGCGAGGAGGTCCTGCGCCACCTGGCGTCGGTGCACGCGGACTACGTCCAAGCCTTCGAACGCCTATGGCGACGGGCGGCCGAACAGGGCGAGGACTGAGGGGATCCTGTTCCGGGCTCGAGCGGCTCGCCGCGGGTTCGGTCCGGGCCGCCGTAGCGCCCGGCGAAGCGCGTACGGGGGGGGGCATCAAGAAACAGTGCGCAGGCTCCATGGTCCGTCCGCACCTGCCGCCGCGCCATCCCTTTCCATTGCGCCCACCTTCCGCCCCCGGCGATAATCCCGCGATCGCAGCGGGAGCGCGTCAAGATGCAGGACTACGCGGACACCCTGCTCGGCCGCCGCGCGGTCGAGGCGGGCCTGGTCTCCGAGGAGTCCCTCCAGGCGTGCCTGCGCGAGCAGGACGCCGACAGCGCGACCGGCAAGACCCGGCGCCCCCTTGCCCAGCTCCTGGTCGAGCGCGGCCACGCCACCGAGGAACGAATCCGCGCCCTGTTCTCGGCCGCAATCCCCATCGCAAGCCGCGGGGACTCCCCGACGATCGCCGACGCCCCGTCCACCATCGGCGACCCTCCCTCCGCGGTCGAGCTCTCGCGCGAGATGCGCGCCGAAGACGCGACCATCGCCTCCGCTCTCGGCCCGCCCAGGCCCGCCGTCGATGCGCCCGCCCGGCCCGCGGGACACGAGCCCGGCGCCGCGGGAATCGCCGAACGCGGGGATGCCTCGGCCGCACCCCGCGGGGTCCCCTCGGTCGCGGGTGCCACGCCCGGTGCGTCTCACGGTACCCGGTCGCACCCTGCCGGCCCGCACGCCGCGCCGCCGGCTTCCCCCGCGCCCGAGCCTGCGCGCGCCTCCGAAGGCGTACCCGCCCCCGGACCCGGCTCGTTCGGCCGCTACCGTATCGAAGCCGAAATCGCGCGCGGCGGCATGGGCGTGGTCTATCGTGCTTTCGATACGCAGGTCAAGCGCATCGTCGCGCTCAAGGTCATGCTCGGTGGCGACGCGGTCCCGGGGGAGGCCCGGCGACGCTTCGAGCGCGAAGCCCTGCTCGCCGCGCGGCTGCACCACCCCAACGTCGTGCCGGTCTACGAGGTCGGCGAACTCGAGGGCAAGCTCTACTTCACGATGGAGCTGATCGAGGGGGACAGCCTTCAGCAGGTGCTGCACCGGATGAAGGCGATCCCGCCGCGCGCCGCCCTGCGCATCGCCCGCGACGTCGCCCGCGCGCTCGAGCACGCGCACGAGCGCAATCTCATCCACCGCGACATCAAGCCCGGCAACATCCTCATCACCAAGGCCGCCGCCGAAGGACCCGCCGCCGGGCGCGCCGCGGACTCCACCCTCACGCTCTCGGGCAGCCAGGTGACGTCCTTCCGCGTGCTGGTGGCCGACTTCGGCCTGGCCAAGGACGTGACCAGCGACACGCTGCTCACGCGCGACGGCAATGTGATCGGCACGCCCATGTACATGTCGCCCGAGCAGGCCGGGGGCGACCTCGAGCGCGTCGGCCCGCGCAGCGACATCTACTCGCTCGGCGCGGTCATGTACGAGATGCTCTGCGGCCGCAAGCCCTTCCTCCAAGACAGCGCGGTCCAGCTCCTCGCCGCGGTGATCCTCGACGATCCCGTGCCGCTGCGCCGCCACGCGCCCGGCCTCCACCCCGACATCGGGACGGTCGTGGCCAAGGCCATGGAAAAGGACCCGGACCGGCGCTATCCTTCGGCCAAAGCGTTCGCCGAAGACATCGACCGCTACCTCGCCGGCGAGATCATCTGCGCCCGCCCCACCGGCCCGCTCTACCGCATGTGGCGCGCGACCGTCCGGCGGCGCGCCGTGGTCGTGCCGACCGCGCTCGCGCTCCTCGCCATCGCAGCCGTGCTCGGTTGGCCTTCCCTCCGCGCCTCGTGGGAAGCCCGCCGGGCGCGGCTCGAGCGCCAGGTGCGCGAGCACGCGTCGGCCGCGGCGCTCGCCGCCTCCCGCGCCGCGCTCGAGCACGGCGACGCCGACGGGGCGCGACGCCTTGCCGAGGCGCTGGTCGAGGAGTTCGCCCCCCGGGCCGAAGCGGGGGAAGACCACCCCCTGGCGCAAGCCCACGCCACCCTCGCCGAAGCCCACCGCCGCGCGGGGGACGAGCCCCAGGCCCTGCGCGAGCGCTTCCGCGCCTACCGCGCCGCCACCCGCCGCGGCGACGCGCGCGCCTTCCTGCTCGGCATGGGGCGCGAGCTGGTGGATCAATCGCGCTTCGACGAGGCGCGCGGGATCCTGCTCCGCGCCGCCCGTGCCGGCCACGGCGACGCCGTCGCCGCCGAGACCTCCTATTGGCAGGCGCGCATCGACGAGTCGACCCTCGAATTCGAGGCCGCGCGCGACGGCTTCCGCGCCGCGCTCGCCGGACCCCTGCCGGAAGCCCTCCGCACCCCCGCCGCGGAGCACCTGGAATTCTCCACCCTGCTCTCCGGAGAGGCCGCCTTGCCCCTCGGCTTCGGCGGCAGCGGCGGCGTCCTGGTGCCCGGCGACCTCGACGGCGACGGCCGCAACGAGCTTTGCACCGTCGCCGGCGGCGGAGTCGCCGTGGGCACCCTCGCGCCCGATGGAACCTGGACCGAGCGCTGGCGCTTCGTGTGCGGCCCCGAGGAATTCCTCCCGCCCAGCACCGTCTACGCCGCCGACCTCGACGGCGACGGCCGCGCCGAGGTCCTCGCCGCGAGCGGATCGGATCAGCGCCCGGGCGCGCTGCGCGTGCTTCGCCTCGAGCACGACACGCTCGTCGAAAAGGCCCGCGCGCCCTTGCGCACCCAACTCGCCGCGCAACCCCTCGCCGCCGCCGACCTCGATGGCGATGGCACCGTCGAAGTGATCCTCGGCACCGGCCCATACGAGCGCAGCGTCCACGTCTGGACCTGGCACGGCGCCGAGAACCGGCTCGAGGAGCGCACCGTCATGCCTGCGGGCGGCGACGTGATCCGCGTCCTCGTGCGCAATGTCGACGACGACCCCGCCCCCGAGGTGCTGGTCTTCGCCGGAGCCTGGAGCGCCTACGCGATCCACGTCCTGCGCTGGCAGCGCGACCGACTCGGCCGCGTCCGCACCATCCACCTCGGCTGGCCGACCATGGCCGAAGAGATTGGCGGCGCGGGCGCGCCCGGCGGCGGTCCCGGCGCGTCCCCTGCGTCCCAGGTGGGCCAGGGTGCGTCCGTGGGCCCGGCCACCTTCGTCGTGGGGAATTCCTGGTATCGCGGCAATCTCCACCCCATGGCCCACCTGCTCGGGCTCGAGCGCTTCCGCGCGAAGTACCGCCCGCCCGGCATCTGGCTCTGCCGGTTCGATCGCGAGCCGGGGAAGGAGCTCGAGGCGCTCGAGGCGGGCGACTGGGCGGACGGGGACGACGGCGCGTACGGCGCCTGCCTGATTCGCGGCGTGGGGCGGCTTTGGCTCTGGATTGCGGGGCGGATGAACGGCTTTGCCGACCGGCCCGCGGAGGAAGCCGAGGCCCGGCCCGCGGGTTCGGTCTGGGTCGGGGAGTCCGGCGGCTGGCGGCGCCTGGCGCGGCTCTCGCTCTCGTTGAAAAGCCGTTTCCTGTCGCGCGGCGACCAGTTCCTCGCCGGGGTCACCGCGGTCGATGTCGATGGCGACGGCGATGACGAGGTGGTGTTCTCCGAGGGCGGGGCGCTGCGCGTGCGCGGGCTTCCCGGGGCGGGCGCGGCGGCACGCGCGGTCGCGCCGCCGGCCGCGGCGGACGCCGCTCCCGGACCGGCGAGCGGGACGCTCGACGCCCTCGACGCCGGCCGCGACGCGGAGCGCGTGGGGCTTTGGGAGGACGCGCTGGAGACCTATACGCGGCTCCTGCTGCGCTCCGACTCGGCGGCGGAGCTGCTCGCGGCCGGGGTCGGCCGCCTGCGCTGCCTCGGCGCGATCGGGCGCCACCAGGAACTCGCGCGCGAGGCGGCGCGCCTGGTCCAGGACTGGCCCGGGCGCGAGCAGGACCTGCTTCCCCCCTGCGTCGACGCGCTGTGCGCGGGTCGCGAGTGGGCGCTCGCGGCCGGCTTGGTGGCGCTTCAGCTCACCGCCCCCGGCCTCGATCCCGAGCGACGCCGCGAGGCGCGTGCGCGGGCCGAGGAACTGGCCGGGCTCGCCCGCGAGGGAAAGCGCACCGTGCTCGTCGGTCCCGGCGCGGTCCCGGCCGACTGGCTCCTCAGCGCCCCGTTCGTGGCTACGCCCACGGAACACGGTGCGACTTTTACCATCCCCACCGGCGCCGGCACGTTCGCGGTGCTCCCCGTCTCGCTGGATTGGCAGGGCGCCGAGATCGCAGGGGACCTGGAGCCGGAGCGGCTCGACTGGGCGGTGAGTCTTACGATCGCGCTCGCCGACGCGCCCCCTTGGGCCGAGGGGGGCGCACCGTCAAGCCGCTTCCTGCTCGGCTTCAGCGCGGGCGGGGACACCGGGTATCCCCAGCGGACGCTGTGGTCGGAATCCCACGATGGCCGGTCGGGCTCGACCGAGACCCTGGTCTACCGCGCCGAAGGCCTGCCCGGGCGGCTCGACTTCTCCCTGCAGTGCCTGCCTCATCCGCAGCGGCTGGCGGTCCGCGTGGCGGAGCGCGGGCACGAGCCGGTGCTTCGTATGCAGCGGGCCGGCCCGCCGGGCGGAAGCAAGGCGTGGATCGGCTGGAGCGGGTCGAGCTATCCCGAGATCGGGTTCTGGGCACGGGTGCACTGTCGCGGGCTCGCGCTGGTCTCGCATCGGGAGGAAGACGGCGTGCGCGCGTTCGTGCCGGTCGGGGCGCTCGACCACTTCGTTCTCGCGAACGGCCGCTGGGCGTTCGGTCGCGACGAGGAGGCTGCGAAGCTATACGATGTGGCCGTGCGTCTGGCGGAAGACGACTGGGCGACCGAGGAGAAGCACCTGGCCGAGGGCCTGCCTTCGACCTGGACCGGCGCGAATCACCTGTCGCACGCGCGGTGGACCGCGGTCGATGCGCGGTTCGCGCGCGGGCTGCTGCGCTGGTCGCGCGGTCAACGGGCCGACGGGCTCGAGGATCTGCGCGCGGCGCGGCGGCTTTCGGCGGAGCGGTTGCTGCGTCTGGTCGCGCTCTGGTCGCCGGTGCTCGCGGAGCGGCCGTCCGCCTGCGAGGCGCTCTCGGAGCTGTGGCTGGAGGAAGCCGGGCGGCCCAAAGGCCAGGCGCTGCTCGAGTTCGCGGCGCGCACCTGGCGGCAGGTCGGCGGGATCGAGCCGGCTTTTCGCGTGCTGTTGGGAGCGCAGGGGTTGCGCGCCGAGCGATTCCTGGAGGTGACCGCGATCGACCGGAACGGCCCACTCGCGAAGTCCGGTCTCCAGCCGGGGGACGAGGTGGCCGAGATCGACGGGAAGCCGGTGGCGACGCAATTCGATTGGAACGAGGCGCGGGTCGCGGCCGAGCGGCGCGGCGCGGAGAAGGTGCGCGTGGTCTTCCGCCGGGGCAAGGCGCGGGCGGAGGTCGAGCTGCCCCCGGACCTGAAGGGGCTGGATCTGGAAGAGCGGGTGCGCGTGGTGCGGTAGGAGGGCTTGGAGACCGCAGGCTACATTGTCTCCGCCGCACTCTGGTTGAAGGACACCGATCTCGGCCGCTGGCAACTTCTGATCCAGCTCGGCCACTTCGAGCCGGAGGGGAATCTCCAGAAATACCATCACGAGATCAATGAGGTCCTCTCCGGCATTGGGGAGCCGTTCTCACTCGAACTCACGGACATCGCGGTGGTGCGCCCGGACAATCGATTCATCAGCGCCCTGCGAAAGTGGGTCCTCAGTAAGTCCGTGGAGGTCGAGGGGGCTCGACTTGGGGGAAGCCTGCTCGGGCTCTTCTACATTTCGGACGGGTACCTCTACCGGCTACGCGCACCGGCGCGGAAGAAGCCGACCAAGCGGGGGTCAACCAGGCGAGGCCGGGCGGCGCACGGACCGCCGAAGTGAAATCGGCGTCGGACGACTCCGCCCTCTCTGCGGACGCCATCCCCCTCGTCCCGCCCGACGCCGCCCTCGTTCCGGACCGCGCCTGCGTGCTTCCGGACGACTCCGGCATCCTTTCCTCCGACCCCGGCCTCTCTCCGGACGGCTCCGGCATCCTTCAGGACGACGCCGCACTCCTTCCGCCCGGCGCCGCTCACTCTCCGGACGGCTCCGGCGTCTCTCCGGACGGCGCCGACGCGGAGAGGAAATCTCACGAAAAGAACGACCCGGTATTCAGCACGAATTGGGTAATCGTGACCAAGTGGAGCGAAGCCAGCCGATACCGAGAATCCCGAGGAGTGGAGTATTCCCGTGGATTCAGCCCTCGGGTGGCGGCGCCGTTGCGCTCGAGGAGCAGCATCTGCAGCTCGAAGTCGGTGAGCTTCCGCTCGAGGGTCTCGCGGAAGAGGGCGCCGCCGCGCAGGGCGAAGGCCGCTTCGCGCCGGTGCCTCTGGTACACGCCGCTCGCCGCGATCCCTCAGCGCGCTCGCTTCAGGGACTCCTCCGCGCCGCGCAGATCCTCCTGCAGGGCGCTATCCGTTTCGCGCGCGCGCAGGTCGCGCAGGAACTGGAGCATTTGCGAATCCTGCGAGTCCCCCTGCATCAGGCCGAACCCGCGGGCCATGCCTTGCAGAAGCCTTCCCCGGGTTTCTCGCGAAGCGGTGCCGGAATAGACCGTGAGGAAATGGGCGCGCCGTTCGGAGACCTTGCGAGCGGGCTCCGGATCGTCCGTGGTGACGCGCGTCTCTTCCCGCGCGTGCGTTTTTCCCTCCCTGCCTCCGGCCGCGAGCGCCGCGGCGATCTCCTCGCGCAGCTCGGCGCTGCCCGCGAACGTCCAGCGCCGCAACATGTCGTCGCCGCGATCCCGGCGCACCGATTCGACTGCGTAGGCGCGCAGCACGGCGGCGCGGACGTCGCCCGCGGGCAGCCGCTCGCTCGTCGACTCGAGCGCCTGCCACACGGCCTCGGGCAGGTCCTGGTGCTGCACCCGCACCAGGCCCTCGGCGAGCTCCTTCACCACGCCCGGATCCGCGTCGGGCCGGAAGGCGCCGGCCACGGCCTCGGCCCACGCCGGAGACCACTCCCGGCGCGACTGGCCGCTGAGCAGGGCGGCGACGGCGATCCGCTTTTCCGCGGGCTCCCCGGTCTGCAGCCAGCCCACGCAGCTCGCGACTTCGGCCGCGTCGAGGCCGGCTCCGGATCCCATGCGGAGAATCGTGACGAGCATGTCCAGCTCCGCGGGGTCGGAGGAGGCCTGCAGCAGCCCGAGCACCTGCGCCTTCAAAGTCCCGCCGTTGGCGAGATCCATGTAGAGCCCGATACGCGGGCCGTCGCGATCGGACTCCGGCAGCGCCGCGAGGGCGCGCAACTTGGCGCCGAAAGAGCCCGACGCGCGCAAGACCCGAGTGGTCGGATCCGCGCCGGCAGCGAGACGTTGCTGAACTTCCGCCAACTCCCTGCGCCGCTGCTCGATCCGCTGCTCCAGCGCCATGCGCTCGGTGGCGACCATCGACGCATCCGGCGCCGGCGGAGCCTCGGCGACGCTCGTGGGGGCGTCGTTCGATCCCGGCGTGACCGGCGCGGTCGGCCGGCCGGCGGGACCCGCGGGCAGGTCCCCGTGCGCACCCGCACTCGCGGCGCGCCAGGTCAGCCACACGTTCCCTGCGAGGGAGAGCGCGAGCGCGCATGCAAGAAGACGGTTCATTTTGGACGCTCCCGGCGTTCGATCCAGAGCCCGAGCAGCAGGTTCTGCGCCTCTTCGTCCTCGAGCGCGAGCCCCTCCGCAACGCGCTCCGCCGCCCGATCCAGGCGTCGGGCCTGCTCGGGATCCGGCTCCGCACGCGCGATCCGCCGCAGGCACTCGGCGCACTGCTCCGCGGAACCGGAGAGCACCCCCAACCCGCGCATCGCGGACAGGATCAAACGCGAGCGCGTTTCCAGGGACGCAGCGTCGTGATAGACGGCGAGGAACCGGGACTCCCGCTCCGCGGCCGGGAGCGAACCCGGGGATTCGGGGTCGCTGGGGCGGTGATCCAGTCCACCGTACGCCAGGGCGTCGGCGAGGTCCTGGCGCATCTCGGGCAGGCCGGCGCGCTCCCAGCGCCGGTAGATCTCGCTCCCGCCGTCCTGGGCGACGGTCGCGGCGGCGAGCGCGCGCAGGGGCGGACGCCGATCGCCGACGGGCAGGCGGTCCGCGGCCGCGCGCAGCGCTTCGAGAAGCTCGGGAAACGAGCGCCCGGGATCGCGCTGGAATGGCTCGCATAGTGCCGCGACCACGCGTGGATCCCCCTCCTCGCGCAGCGCACGCGTCACGCCCTCCCGCCACTCCGGGCGGTCCCGGTAGAGGAGCATCTGCGCGACTACGGCGGCGACGGCGACCCGGCGGTTCGGCGGCTCGCCTTCGCGCAGGAGGCCGAGAAACTCGGGCAGGTCTGCTTCCCACAGGAAGATTCCGCAGGGACCCATCAGCTCGGGCAGCATCCGCAGCACATCGACGTCGGTTTCCTCGGCGACGAGGCGGAGGATCTCGTCCGATTCCGGCGCGCCTTCCCCGCGGAGCAGGATGAGGCGCTGGAAGGCCTCGATCCGGGTGTCCTGGTCGAGGGAGGCGATCGCCTTGAGCTTGGCGCGGAGGCCCCCGGGCTGTCCCACGGCGAAGTCCACCGGCGTCAACTCTCCGAGCCCGACGAGCTTCGCCCGCGCCTCCCCGATCTCCTGCTCCACGGCCTCCAGGCGGCCGCGGAGGTCGGCCAGCGGATCGGGCGCCACGGATGGACCGACCGGCACCGGCCGGGAGTGCGCGCGGAAGGAGCGCGAAGGCTGTGGGCGCCCCGACACTGCGACTTCGGCCGACCCGCGCTCGCGCTGCAGGAGAACGCCGTTGACGACCGCCGAAGCGACGAGCGCGGTCGCGAGAACGAGCGCGCGACGGCGCGAAGAGAGCGAAGCGGGAGGCATGGCGCCGGTCCGTGGGGTTCGGGGCCGAGATCGAATCACCATCAAGGTACCATCCGCCGGAGCCCGGGAACAGCGTCGGCGAGGTCGCGAGCCCAGGATCGGCACCGCCGTCCCCCCCGGCAGCCGATGCCTTGGACCCGGCCGCATCCCGCGATGGCCCGAAGACCGGGCCGTGCGCGCCGCCCGCGGAGAATTCCCTTGGGCGAAGCCGCCTCAGCCCGTTATAGTAGTCGCTCTCTCAGGACCGGGACCGAGCGCGAAGTGACGGGTCCGTCTTGCGGCAAACGTGTGGGAGTGGGGCATGAAGCAGGACCAGGACCTTCTGCTCGGCCGCAAGGTGGTCGAGGCCGGTTTCCTGAGGCAGGATCAGGTCGACGTCTATCTGCGCCAGGTCGACGAGGAAGCCAAGGGCGGCCAACCGCGCCGATTTCTCGGCAAAGTCCTGGTCGAGCGGGGTCTCCTCACCTTCGACCAGATGGTCGGCCTCCTGCGCAGCGAGGATGTCAAACCGGACCACGAAGTGCAGGCCCACGGCACGCTCCTTCTGGAAGTCCCGCTGCCCCGTCCCACCTCTGCGCCCCTGCCTCCGCGGCAGCCGTCCGAGGACGAGCTGCGCCAGATGCAGCGCATGCTCGATCCCGGTACTTCCGAGTTCCGGGTCGCCCCGGCCGACGTGCCCGCGGCCCTCCGCCCGACGCCGACTGCGCAGGAGGCGGCTTCACCGCTCGTTCCCGGGTTCCAGGCGCCGGCCCCCGCCTCCGCCCCGCGCCGGCCGACCGCATTCCCGCCGCCCTCCGCTCCCCCCGCGCCCCAGGACTCGATGGCGACGCTGACCGACTTCGGGGGATCGCCCGCGCAACCCTCGGCCCCACCCGCTCCGCCGCGCCGGCCGACCGCGTTCCCGCCGCCCTCTGCTCCCCCCGCGACCCAGGATTCGATGGCGACCCTGACCGACTTCGGGGGAGCGCCAGCGCAACCCCCGACCCCGGTCACGATCCGACGGCCGACCGCCTTTCCCCCTCCGGTCTCCGGCCCGCCCGCCGTTTCCGTCCCGAGCTCCTCCTCCAGCATGGCCTCGCTCGCCGGCTTGGTCGCCAGCACCGGCCCGGCCAGACCGCCCGCCCCGCCGGCCGCCGAGCCCGCGAGGCGCATGGCCTCGCTCGCCGACCTGGTGGCGAGCACTTCCCCGGCCAGGCCGCCGGCCCCGCCACCCGAGGCGCCAGAGCCACGCATGGCCCGTCCCGCGCCCGCCGGCCTGAACCTGCCCGCGCCGCCAGGCGATGCCGACGCCGAGACCGTGATCAGCGAGCTGCCGGCCGAGCTCCTGCGCCAGATCGGCCCGCGCCCGGCCGAGGCGGTCGAGCGCTCCGGGGTGTTTGATCCCGCGATCGCGCAGTCCGGGATCGCCACGGAAAAATGGACTCCGCCGCTGCCGGCGAACCTCCCCACCGAGCGGTGGCCCTCGGGCGCGCCGGCCGACCCGGTGGCCGCAACGATGTGGGCCGACCCGACCACCGGCGCCCCGGTCGCTCTCGCTCCATCCGCTCCCGCGGTGCCTCCCGCGGCGGCGCAGGCGGTCCGGGCGACGCCCGTGCCCCAGGCGACGACGCCGAACGCAGAGACGATCATCCACTTCGGGCCGATCCCGACCGGCGCGGACGCCATTCCCGTTGCCCCCGGCGGGACCGGGGCGGCGCCAATGCCGTCGAGTCCGCAAGCTCCGTCGGACTCGACGATGACCTCTCTCGGCATGCTCGCCAGCTCGGTATCGGGCACCCGGTCGCCGGTCCAGGCGAGCGCGGTGATGGCGACCCGGGGCAGCGGCGCGGCGGCGGCCACGGGCTTCGCGGCGACGCAGGGCGGCGACGCGATCCAGCAGAGCGCGGTCGCGGGCACCCAGCAGCCGATCGATCGCAGCAGCGCCGGCGGGACCACCGGCCGCCGCACCGTCGGCCCGGTCGGGGCCGCGGAAAAGGTCAGCATGTTCGGCCGCTACCAGCTCCTCAAGGAGTTGGCTCGCGGGGCCATGGGCATCGTCTACGTCGCCCTCGACCCGACGCTCAAGCGCAAGGTCGCCCTCAAGGTGATGATCAGCGCCGAAGCCGCCAGCGGCGATATGGCCAAGCGCTTCAAGCGCGAGGCCATGATGGCGGCCAAGGTGCGCCACCCGAACATCGTCCAGGTCTACGACGTCGGCGAGGTCGACGGCAAGCTCTACTACACGATGGAACTGATCGAAGGGGACAGCCTCCAGGGCTCGATCAAGAAGATGGGCCGGCTCCAGCCGCGCATGGCCCTCAAGATCTGCCGCGACGCCGCGCGGGCGCTCCAGGCCGCGCACGAGGTCGACTTGATCCACCGGGACATCAAGCCCGCCAACATCATGCTCGCCCCGCGCGAGAAGCACCGCGGCGAGGTCGAGAGCTCCGAGGAAACGCTGGTCCAGATCGGCGACCTGAAGACCTCGGCGTTCCGCACGCTGGTCGCGGACTTCGGCATCGCCAAGGACCTCACCGCCCAGACCATGATGACCAAGGCCGGATCGGTGGTCGGCACCCCCGCCTACATGTCCCCCGAACAGGCCGGTGAGCCGGAGAAGATCGGCGCCAAGAGCGACATCTACTCGCTCGGCGTGGTGCTCTACCACATTCTCGCGGGCTCGACCCCGTTCACCGATCCCGACCCGATCCGCTTGCTCGCCGCGGTGATCTCGCAGGACCCGCCGACGCTCCGCGTCAAGGCCCCCGAACTCGCGCTCGATCTCGAGACCATCGTCATGAAGGCGATGGAGAAGGACCAGGCCCGCCGCTACGAGACCGCCGCCGCCTTCGCCGACGACATGGACCGCTACCTGAGCGGCGAGATGATCAAGGCGCAGCCGTCGTCGCGCTGGTACCGCTTCCGCCGCGCTTTGTCGCGCAACCGCCACATCATCCTGCCGCTCGTCGCCGCCATGCTGATCTCGGTCAGCGCGCTGGCTTACTTCACCCTGTGGCCGCAGGTGCAGCAGTACTACGCGGACCAGCAGGCCGCCATGGCGCGCCACGCGCGCGAAAACGACGCCCAGTCGCGGCTCTCCCGCGCCCTCGCCGCGGTCGAGGGCATGCACTGGGACGACGCGATGGTCGAGGCCAAGGATGTCGTCCAGCGCTACGACAAGTTCGGCCGGCGCGGCGAGAACGTCGGCATCCCCCAGGCCCACGACGTGCTCGCCCGCTGCTTCTCCGAAAAAGGCGAGCCCACCCAGGCCCTGCTCGAGCGCTTCCGCGCCTACCGCTCCGCGATCGGCGTGGCCAACAGCGACCGCTACCTGCTGCGTACCGTGCGCGAACTGGTCCGCCAGCTCCGCTACGACGAGGCCACTTCCCTCCTCACGCGCGTCGTCCGCAGCACGCGGGACGACTCGGTGCGGGCCGAGGCCCATTTCTGGCTCGGGCGCTCCGCCGAGGGCGTGATGGACTTCCGCCCGGCCATGGGCCATTTCGATCGCGCCCTGCGCAGCGCCGGACTCCCCGAAGAGCTGCGCTCCGACTGCCAGGAGCACCGGACCTTCTGCGCCTCCCTCGCCTTCGAGTCCCCGCTCCCGCTGCCCATCACCCAGCTCGCCACCGGCGACCTCGACCGCAACCAGCGCAAGGAGCTCTACGGCATCGGCGGCAACGAGGTCCGCTTCGACAGCGTGCGCGCGGGCGGCGCCGTCGAGCAGTCGCGCGTCGACGCCAATCAGGTCTACGTCGGCGTGGTCGGCCCCAAGGGCTTCGAGGAAAAGGGCCGCATCGCCCTCGACACCGGCGAAAAGTTCGGCCTCTCCACGCTCCGCGTCCTCGACTTCCCCGACGCCGAGCACCCCACCGTGGTCGTCGCCGGCGGCAACGCGGCCCAGCGCATCGGCAAGCTCTACCTGCTCCGGCGCGGCGAAAAGGACGTGCTCACCCTGGTCGCCTCCACCCCGCTCGAGTCCCCGGCAGGCGACTTCGCGGCCGGCGACCTCGACGGCGACGGCAAGCCCGAGCTGCTCGTCGGCACCGGCGCCGATGAGCGCGCCCTCCGCGTCTACTCCTGGGACGAAGCGGCCCGCTCCCTCACCCTCGAGGCCAAGATCGGCGTCGGCGGCGATGTCACCCAGGTCGACGCCCTCGACTTCAACGGCGACGGCCAGCAGGAAGCCGTGGTCTTCGCCGGCGCCTGGCAGACCTACGGCGCCTCGGTCTACCGCTTCAACCCGATCAAGGACGAGCTCAGCTGCGCCTTTACCGCTCACCTCGGAGTGCCCATGTCGCTCGCGCGGGTGGACCGGCCCGGCAAACTCCCGCTCTTCTTCGCCGGCGTCGGCTGGGACCGCCAGATGGTCTACCCGCTGCGCAAGATCCACGGCCCCGCCGTGTTCGAGGAGCGGTACCGCGCGCCCGGCGCCTACATCCTCGAGCCCAAGTCCGACTTCACCTTCACCCGCCGCACCCTGGTCGCCCTCGACTGGGCGAAGGGCAAGCAGGGCCGCACCGGCGTCATCCGCACCCGCGGGCGCGCCGGCGACTTCCTCTGGTGCAACGTCTCCTACCAGGGACCGTGGGACCCGGCGCCGCCCCCCGGTACGCCCGGCGCCATCCACGTCTTCCGCACCGAGGACGACCTGCGCACCTTCGCCATCCTCCTGCCCCGCGTAGGGTCGTCGGTGAAAATCGGCGGCCCGATGTGGTCGGTCGACATCGATGAGGACGGGATGGACGAGGTCGTGGTCGCCTCCGACCGCTCGCTCGTCTACTTCGACGCCCTCGACAAGGCCGACCAGGCCGGCGCGGGCTCCGACAACGCCAGCGAGCAGCAGTCCGGCCCCTCCTCCGAGGACTGGGTGGCCAAGGACCCGCTGCTCGACTTCGGCACCGACGCCGAGAAGGTCGGCCTGACCGAGGAGGCCCTGTCCGCCTACTCCGAATGCGCCCTCGTCTCCACCCGGCTCACCGAGGTCGAGGAAGCCACCCGGGGCCAGATGCGCTGCCTGCTCGCCCTCGGCAAGGTCTTCGACGCGATCGCGGTGGCCAAGGATGTGGCCTCGCGCTTTCCGCCGCTGGAGATCCCGATCCTGCGCGAGGGCGTGCGGTTGCTCGATCGGAGTCACCGCTGGGCCGAGGCCCACCGGTTGGCGGCGCGACTGCTCCAGGCGGTCGATCTGACCAACGAGGACCGCCTGCGGCTGGGCCGCGAGGCGGAGGTCTACCACGCGATTTCGGAGATGGTCCAGCGGGTGGTCTTGGTCGGCCCGAGGGCCGCCGCGGTGGACTGCCTGGCGACCTCGCCGCTGCCGATCCTCCTCAACCCGGACGGTTCGTGGCGGATCTACGCCTCGTCGGATTCGCAGGACCGCTTCTTCGTCCCGTTCTCCAATTCCGCGGAGTCCTGCCGGCTGTTGGGCTCGGTCGAGGTGCTGCGGCACGAATGGGGGGTCGGCCTGCGCCTCGGCGTCGGCAGCTTCGACCCGCTCACCGCGCGGGGCGAGAACCCGACCTTCCCCGCGCTCGCACTGTCCGCGCGCGGCAACAAGAACTACCCGCTCTACACGCTCGACCTCGAGTCGCCGCACCCGGCGGCGCCGCGGGTGGAACGCGTGGGCGAGTCGGGCGACGCGTGGCAGCGGGTGCTCGAGCTCGACCTGACCGTGGTGGCGCACCAGAACGGCCTGCTCGGTCGCGTCGCCGGGCTGTCGCCGGCGGGGAAGGTCGACGAGTGCGAGATCGAGGCTCTGGTGTCGCGCGCCGACACGATTCTCGCCGGGCTCGAATTCGCCGGCACCGCGGGCCCCGGGCACTGGGGCGTGTTCCAGGTCTCGCGTCTGGAGCTGCAGAGCGCGTCAGACCGCGTGCTGCCCGCGACCTACGGGCCGCTCTCCGCGATCGACCACCTGCTGCTGGCGAACGGCCGCTGGGTGCAGGGGCGCACCGCCGACGCGCTGGCGCTCTATGACAAGGCGATCCGGCTCGCCGATCGCGAGCGCGCGAAGGAGGAGCAGGTGCGCGCCGACGGGCTGCCCTCGCTCTGGGACCGGTCTTCGCCCAACGATGTCTCTCCGTGGGTGTATGCGGACGCGCGTTTCTACCGCGGCCTGCTGCGCATCGTGCTCGAAGACGGCGCCGGTGGGCAGGGCGACCTGGACGCCGCCTGGCAGGCGTCCGCGAACCGGGTGCGAGTGCTGCTGCGCCGCTACGCCCTGCCGCTGCACTTCCGGGCCCAGGAGAAGGACGCCCTGCGCGCCTTCTGGCGCCGCATCGCCGGGGATCCGGGGGCCGACGCGAAGCAGGGCTGGGTGCAGAAGACCTTTGACGAGCTGGGCGCCGAGACCGCGGAGTTGCTGGTCGAAGGGGTCGAGGTGATCGACCTCACCCACCCGGAGATCCGGGCGGTCGGGGTCGGCAGCCCCGCCGACCGGGCCCTGATGCAGGTGGGCGACGCGATCCTGCGCATCGATGACCAACCGGTCGCGACCGGCGCCGAGCTCAAGGCCTCGATCCTGGCCGCGATGGCGGCGAATCGCGATCAAGTGCAAATCGAGATTCAGCGCGGCGGGCGCGTGATCCGGTTCCCGGTCGAGGCCAAGGACCTGGGCGTCGAGGTCCAGGAAGTCCCGTTCCGCGAGGTGCGGGTTCGCTGAAAAAGATGCGTCCACGCCGCTCCGTCGCGAGGTGGGAATCTCATGACGGGCCCGCGGGACCACGTCGCCCGCCGCGGAGCCAGCCATGAACATGGATCCGGATCTGGTCCTCGGACGCAAGGCCGTCGAAGCGGGATTCGTCACCCGGGAGCAGCTTCAGGGCTGCCTGAAGGAGCGGGACGAGGAGACCGAGCGCGGCGGCCGGCGGTTCCTCGGGAAGATCCTGGTCGAGCGCGGCCTGCTCAGCTTCTTCCAGCTCGTCGATCTGCTCAAGGCCGAGGAGGCCCCCGCGCAGCCTCCGGACGAGGAGCCGGCGCCGGCGGCGGACGCGCCTCCCCCGACCGAGCCGCCGCCGCTCGATTCGCAGGCCACGCTGATCCTGCCGCCTGAAGCCCTGCGCGGCGCACCGGCGAATTCGCCTCCCGCGGGCGCGCCTCCCGCGGACGCCCCTCCCCCGGCCGAGCCGCCGCTGCCCGATTCGCAGAGCACGATCATCCTGCCCCCCGAAGCCCTGCGCAGCGCACCGGCGAAGTCGCCTCCCACGAGCGCGCCTCCCGCGGCCGAGCCGCCGCCGCTCGATTCGCAGGCCACGCTGATCCTGCCGCCTGAAGCCCTTCGCGGCGCATCGGCGAAGTCGCCTCCCACGAGCGCGCCTCCCCCGGCCGAGCCGCCGCCGCACGATTCGCACGGCACGATCATCCTGCCCCCCGAGGCCCTGCGCGGCGCACCGGCAAAGTCGCCTCCCACGAGCGCGCCTCCCGCGGACGCGCCTCCCCCGGCCGAGCCGCCGCCGCACGATTCGCAGGCCACGCTGATCCTGCCGCCTGAAGCCCTGCGCGGCGCATCGGCGAAGTCGCCTCCCACGAGCGCGCCTCCCCCGGCCGAGCCGCCGCCGCACGATTCGCACGGCACCGTCATCGTACCCCCCGAAGCCCTGCAACCCCGGAGTTCGGCGTCACCCGCCGCAGCCGGCGCGTGCGGTACAGCCCCCGGCGAGGGAGCGGGCCGGCCGGTCGGGCAGGTCGTAGTCCAAGCGCGCCCGGAGCCGCCGGCAGCCGCGCTGGGCGGGTCCTTGTGCGATCTCGATCCCGACGCCGATCCGGGCCCCCTGCACGTCCAGCTTCAGACGATCTTCATCCCGGCTCCGAAGACTGCGATCCCGATCCGCGTGGTGGACGCCGCGCCGATCGCAGCGGCCCCGGGCGCGGGCAGCTCCCCGGTGACGGATTCGTCTTCGACGATCGTGCAGCCGGTCGCCGCCCCGCAGACGCCACGGGCGTCCGCCGAGGTGACGTCATCGTCTTCGACGATCGTGCAGCCGAGCGCCGCCCCGCAAACGCCACGAGCGTCGGCCGAGGTGACGGCATCGTCCTCGACGATCGTGCAGCCGGTAGCCGCCCCGCAAACGCCACGAGCGTCGGCCGAGGTGACGGCATCGTCCTCGACGATCGTGCAGCCGAGCGCCACCCCGCGGACGCCGGGAGCGTCGGCCGAGGTCACGAACTCGTCCTCGACGATCCTGCAGCCGGCAACCGCCGCGGGCGCGCCGCTCGCCGCGGATCCGGCTCAGGTGAGCGCCGGAGCGCCACCGGAGGTGGTCCCCGGGCGGCCGGCGATCTCGTCCACTCCGGCCGCTCCGCAGGCGGCGGGCGCCCCACCGCGCGTCATCGTACCGGCGCCGGTTCCTCGGGACACGGAAGCGGCGGCGCTTCTGGCCGGTGCCGGACCGGTGGGGACTTCGGCATCGGCAGCCGTCGCGCCGGCTGCCGGGGCCCCTGTCGGCGCCGGCGCGGCCCAGCCTGCGGGCGCAGCGGCCGGACCCGTTGCCGGCGCGGCGGGCGGTCCGAAGCGGGCGATGGGCCCGTCGACGCAGTTCCGTGTGCTCTTCTCCAAGCGCGCGGGCAGCGGCAGCAGGTTCGGCCGCTACCAACTCGTGAGCGAGCTGGCGCGCGGGGCGATGGGCATCGTCTATCGCGCTTTCGACCCGGAACTCAAGCGCACTGTCGCCCTCAAGGTGATGCTCCAGGGCGAGGAGACCGGCGAAGAGCAGAAGTCGCGCTTCCAGCGCGAAGCCCTGCTCGCGGCGCGCCTGCACCATCCCAACATCGTGCAGGTGTACGACGTCGGGGAAGCCGAAGGACGGCTCTTCTACACGATGCAGTTCATCGAGGGCTCGAGCCTCCAGCACATCCTCGACAGCATGGGCCGGATCCCCCTGCGAGTCGCCGTGATGCTGGTGCGCGACGCGGCGCGGGCGCTGCACTATGCTCACGAAAACCACGTCCTCCACCGCGACATCAAGCCGGCCAATCTGCTCATCACCTCGGTCGGCGCGCGGCCGGGTAAGGCGAAGAAAGGCAAGACCGCGGGCGACACCACGCTTCAGATCAAAGGGGTGCGGACGTCGGAGTACCGCGTGCTCGTCTCCGACTTCGGGATCGCGAAGGACATCTCCGCGGGCACGATCCTGACGCAAGACGGCACGGTACTCGGGACGCCGGCGTACATGTCTCCCGAGCAGGCGGGCGGGCGCCAGGAGCGGATCGGGCCGGCGAGCGACGTCTACTCGCTCGGGGCGCTGCTCTACCAACTCCTCAGCGGACAGACGCCGTTCACGGAGCCGGACCCGGTGAAGTGCCTGGTGGACATTCTGCAGAAAGACCCGCCGCCGCTGGGGCGGGTTGCGCCCGACGTCCATCCCGACCTGGAGATCGTGGTCGGGAAGGCGATGGAGAAGGACCCGCGGCGGCGCTACCCGACCGCGGACGGCTTCGCCGAGGACCTCGACCGGTTCCTGGCCGGCGATCCGATCCATGCGCGGCGCCGGACCTGGATGTACCGGACGTGGCGCTTTCTCGCGCAGCGGCGCCGGCTCGCGGCCACGGTGGCGGCGTTGCTCCTGGTCGGCCTCGTCGCGGCGTTGCACTCCGCGGTGCTGCCGTGGGTGGAGGTGCGGCGGCTGGCGCTGCGCGTGGCGGCGGAGCAGGAGACTCGTGCGCTCGAGTCGCGCCGGCGGCTGGCGCGCGCCCAGGAGCGGTTCGCATCGCGCGACCTGGAGGGCGCGGCGGTGGAGGCGCGGGCGCTCGTGACCGAGTTCGCGGCGGCGGCGCGGCGGGGCGAGGACCTGCCGGTGGCGGCGGCGCACGACCTCCTGGCGCGCGCCTTCGCCGAGTCCCGTGACGGCCGCCGGGCGCTGCAGGAGCGCTTCCGGGGCCTGACCGCGGCGCTGGGACGGCCCGAGGAGGAGGAAGCCTCGCTGGCTCTGGGCCGCGCCCTTCTCGATGAGGGCCGGCCCGCCGAGGCGGCGCGGGTATTCGAGCGGGCCTGGCGGACGGCGCGGGGACCGGCGAGGCGGGCGGAAGCCGCGTTCGGCCGCGGGCGGGCCGCGGAGGGCGCGATGCGATTCCGCGCCGCCGCCGCATGGTTCGGTCGCGCGCTCGCCGCGCCGGAGCTTCCCGACGAGCTGCGCGCGGCGTCGGCGGCGCACCGCGGCTTCTGCCTCGCCCACGCCCGGGAGATCGACCTGCCGCTCGGAACCACGGTGCCCACGCTCGTCGCGGTCGACCTCGACGGCGACGGCCGCTCCGAAGTGCTCGGCGCGCGCGGCACGCTCCTCTTCGCCGGCGTGGTGCAGGACGGGTCGTTCCGCGAGCAGGCGCGTCTCGACCTGCACGCACCGATCGTCGGCTTCGTGACCGTGCCGCGACCGGCGGCCGACCGCCCCTCCATCTTCGTGGCGCTGCGCGACCGCCTGTGCGTCGTGCGCGGGTCGGGCACGGCGCTCGAGGCGGTCGGCGGCGCGGCGCTCGATGTCCCGCCAGGGGGCGTCGCCTGGGCCGACCTGGACGGCGACCGCCGGCCCGAGGCCGTCACCTGGCGCGAGGGGGAGCGCCCGGCGCTCGAGGTGTGGGGCTGGGACGAGGGGCGCCGCGCGCTCGAGCGGCGGGTCGTCCGGTTGCTCGACGGCGATGCGAAGGCGGTCGAGCGGGTCGATCCCGCCGGCGCCGGGCGCGACTCGCTCGCGGTGTTCGGACGCGAAAGAGGCGCCTGCACCGTCTCCCTGCTCGCCTGGGACGCAGCGCGGGGCGGGCTGACCCCGCTCGGCTCGGCGGCCTTCGGCCTGCCCCGTTCGCTGGTGCTGCGCGAGCGGCCGGGGCGCGCGCCGCAGTTGCTCGTGGGCACCGGCTGGACACGCGCGGACGCCGCGGTGCAGCGGCGCACCAAGGGATCGACGCGCTTCGAGGAACTCACTCCGCCGGCCGGGGCCAGCCTTCTCCTCGCCCAGCAGGACGGCACCTTCGTCCGGGTCACGCTCGCGGCGCTCGATTGGAAGACCGGCGCCGAAGGGAGCTGTCACGCCGCGTGCGTCCGCGGCAAGGATGGAGACCGGTTCTGGTGCGCGCTCGCCGGTCCCAACGGCGGGGATCGGACGATCCGCGTCTTCGCCGGAGACGAGTTCGACCGGCCATTCGCCCTCCTCGTCCCGCCGCGCGGGTCGGCCGCGGCCGCGGACGCGCCGCTGCTCGCGCTCGACGTGGATGGGGACGGCGCCGAGGAGATCGCCTTCGAGCGCGATGGCCGCTGGACGGTGCTCGACGAAGGCCCCGCGTCGGGCGAAGAGGCCGCGCCGGAGCCCGCGCCGATGGGTACGTCCGCGACCGCGGACCGGTTGCTCGAGCTGGCCGCCGACTCCGAGTCCGCCGCGTTCTGGGAGGAAGCCATCGCCGCCTACCGGGACGCGGAGGACGCGGCAGAAGGCCTCGCCGCGCGCGCGACCGCGGTCGCCGGTCGGCTGCGCTGCCTGGCGGGACTCGGGCAGGCGGAGCGGATCGCCGGCGAGGCGCGCGCAGCCGCCGCGGGATTTCCGGCGCTCGCCGGCGCCGCCCTGGTCGAGGGCGTGCGCGCCCTCGACGCCGCCGGACGCTGGGCCGACGCGGCGCGGCTCGCGGGCGAGGCGCTCGATACGGTCGCGCTCGAAGAGTCGACGCGCGCCGAGATGACCCGGGCGCTCGCGCGGACCCGCGGACTGGCGGAACCGCCCCGGCGGGCGCAACTGGTCGGACCGGAGGCGCTGCCGCTCGACTGGCTCGCGACCTCGCCGCTCGTGGCCCGGCGCGGCGAAGGCGGCGCCTGGACCGTCCACGCCGCGCCCGGAGGCTCCGACACGATCGGCGTGCCGCTCGGCGGACCAGGCTCCTGGCGCCTCGCGGGGACAGTGCAGGTGCAGCGGCAGCCGGCGGACACGATCTGGCGCGCGGGGGCGGGTGCCGGACGGCCGGAGTTGTCCTTCGCGTTGGTCGCGGCGGGAGAGGGGGACTCGCGCGTGGGATTCACGCAGGCCGAGTGGAGCGCCGGGCGCGGTGCGGATCCGGTGCGCTCGGCAACATCCGCGGGCGCGGGGCGTGCGATTGCCGTGGCGGCCGAGCAGGCCGGCTCCTGGCCCGACCCGATCGCTTTCGAGGTCGCGTGGATCGCCCATCGCTCCCGGCTGGAGGTCCGCAGCGGCTTAGCGGTCGCGACTCTGGTCCGGGAAGCCGGAGTCGCGCCGGACGGCGCCGGCGACGGCCCGCACGCAACTGGCGGGCTCGCGGGGATCGAGACCTCGGCCCGGCACGGCCACGGCACGTTCCGGCTGGAGCGGCTCGATCTCGAAGGGGCCTCCGAGGCGGTGCAGCCGACCGCCTTCGCCCCGATGACCGCGACGGACCATGTACGCCTGGCCAACGGGCGCTGGATCCAGGAGCGGCCGGATGAGGCGCTCGCCCTCTACGACAAGGGCGCACGGTTGGGCGATCTCGAACGCGCCAAGGAGGAGGAGGCGCTGGCCGCGGGCCTGCCGTCCGCGTGGGACGGGCTCGAGGAGGACGATCCGGTCCGCTGGGCGTGGGCCGACGCGCGCTTCTGGCGCGCTCTGCTGCTGGCCGCCCGCGGGGAGGCGACGTGGGCGCGAGCCGGGCTGTGGGACGTCTGGGGGCGCGCCCCGGCGCGGGTGCGGGAGCTCCTCCGGCGGTGGGCCCCCGTCCTGCAGGAGTTGCCCGCGGAGGCGGAGGCGCTGCAGGCTTTCTGGGATGAAGCCTGCGGCCACCCGGGCAAGCCCGAGGTCCCCGGCTGGGCCCAGCGGACGCTGGACGAGCTCGGCCCGGAGGCGGTCGAGCTTCTCATCGAGGGGGTTCAAGTGGCGGTGGACCTGAATCCTGCCATTGGCTCGGTGGCGCCCGACGGGCCGGCGGCGCGCGCGGGCCTGCGCCCTTCCGACGTGCTCCTGCGGGTGGACGACACTCCGGTCTCCTCGGGCGACGAGCTCGCGGCGGCGATCGCGGCGGCTTCGCAGGCCGGCAAGGTCGAGGTCGTGCTCGCGGTCGCTCGCGACGGGCGGGTCGAGAAGATCACCGCGCCCGCGCGCGACCTCGGCATCGAGACCTACCAGGTGCTGACGCGGACGCTGAGGTTTCCCTGAAGTACCATCTCTCCATTTCATCGCGGCGCGCGACGATTCTCCTGGGTGGACTTCACAAGCGGCGTTGGGGTTTTGCCCCCGCTCACTCCTCCGGCAGCTTCACGATGGTGAACCAGAACTCCTGGATCGACTGCACCGCGGCGATGAACTGCTCGAGCCCCACCGGCTTGGTCACGTAGCAATTGGCGTGCAGCTCGTATGCCTTGATGATGTCCTCGTCCGCCTGGGAGCTGGTCAGCACCACCACCGGGATGCGGCGCAGGACCAGGTCCGCCTTGATCTCCTGCAGGGTCTCCTTGCCGCTCTTGCGGGGCATGTTCCAGTCAAGCAGGATCAGGTCGGGACGCGGCGCACGCGCGTACTTCCCCTCGCGCCGGAGGTAGGCGAGCGCCTCCTCGCCGTCGGGGACCACCGTCAGGGTGTTGACGAGTTTCGCATCCCGCAGCGCCTCGCGGGTGAGACGCACGTCGGCCGGGTTGTCCTCGGCCATGAGGATCTCGATCGGGTGGCCCTTCAGCTGCACTCGGCTTCTCCCGCGGGAATAGTGAAGCGGAAGGTCGCGCCCCGGTGGGGCTCGGATTCCGCCCAGATGCGCCCTCCATGTCCCTCGACGATCCGCTTGCAGAGGGCCAGCCCGATCCCGGAGCCGGGGACCTGCTCGTGCGTATGCAGCCGCTGGAACGGCACGAACAGCTTGGGGAAGTACTTGGGGTCGATTCCGAGGCCGTTGTCCTGGACGGAGACGGTCCATTCCGTGCCCGCGCGCTCACGTGCGGCCGACACGCGGATGCGCGGCGGCTGGGCGGAGCGGTACTTGATGGCGTTGCCGACCAGGTTCTGGAAGAGCTGGGTGATCTGGCCGGCGTCGACCGAGAGGGTGGGCAGGGATTCGCCGGTGACCTCTGCGCCCGATTCGCGCAGGGCGCCTTCGAGCTGGCGCAGGCCGCGCTGGAGCAATTCCGCGAGGGCGACCGGGGCGCGGTCGGGCTTCTGGCGGCCGACTCTGCCATAGTGGAGCAGGTCGTGGATCAGGGTCTGCATGCGCCGAACGCCCTCGACCATGAACGCGATGAACTCGTCGGCGTCGGAGTCGAGCTTGCCGTGGTATCGGCGCGCGAGGAGCTGGGCGTAGCCGCCGATGGCGCGCAGAGGCTCCTGCAGGTCGTGCGAGGCGACGTAGGCGAATTGCTCCAGCTCGACGTTGGACCGGCGCAGCTCGGCGACGGCCTGCTCGAGATCGGCCTCGGCGCGCCGGCGCCGCTCGACCTCGCGGGCGAGCTCCTCGGCCAGGCGGGCCGGGTCGGTCTCAGCGGTCATCGGCGGCCTCGAGGATGCGGTCTCGGTCGGGGTCACTTGGCGCCGGCGCCGGGCGGCGTGCCGCGACACTTCGGGCAGGAGTAGCCCATGAAGCCGTAGCCCTGCGCGGTAGCCATCGCGTCGCGGCTGACCTGGAGCGCGATCGGAGCGGTTGGTCGCATGCGCTGCTGGACGCGGTCGAGCTCGATCGGGAGTTGGGCCTGAAGCACCGGGCAGGCGGTGTCCTCGTGGTACGTGGTCACAGGCGGCCGGCCGTAGACCCTTGCGCACCAGACGGTCCGGCCCTCGAGCGCGCGCAAGTGGTCCCGCTCGAAGGTCCTGGCCGGGTCCTCCTGCTGCTGCGGTGGCGGGGAGCTGTGCTCGGTGATCGGCCGAGGCACGCGGGGGGCCTCGCGATCACGGAGGAGGAACCACAGCGTGACGGGGAGAGCGACGCCACCGAGCGCGAGGGTCAGGGCGACGACGCGTGCGAGCGACGGCGCGATGCGGGGTTCGGATTCCATGAAGGGGGATGATAGCCCGGCGCGGCAACGGGGTCAACGGCGCGCGCCTTCCGGAATCGTGACTCGCTCCCGGAGAGGCGCTATGATGCGCGCATGTGCGGCATCCTGGGATTCATCGGCTGGGAGCCGATCGCTTCGCGGCTGGTCGCCGCGGCCGACCGGCTGCAGACGCGCGGCGACCACTCCACGGGCGCAGCCACGTTCGACGGCGCGTTCTTCTGGGACCACGGCGGGCTGGGTCCGGCGTCGCAGGTGTTCGCGGGCTACGACCTGGCCCAGCTCAGGGGCACGGTGGGGATCGCGCACACCCGCTACGCCACCACCGGAGGCGGCACCAAGGAGCGGCTGTTGCGCAACCGACAGCCGGTGGCGAGCGACCGGCCCGGGCTGCGCACCTGCGCCAACGGCGATCTGGTGAACCTGTCCTCGCTGCGGCGCTCGTTGATGCAGAAGGGGTACGCCTTCCAGACCGAGGTCGACGCCAAGGTCATCCAGAACGTGCTGATCGAGCGCATGCTCGAGCTGCGGGTGCACGAGGCGGCCGACACCGCGGACTACGTGGCGCGGCTTTTTCACGCCGTCGAGGGCCTGCACGGCGATCTGGTGGGCGCCTACTCCTGCCTGACCATCACCGAGCGTGGTCTGCTCGCCTTCAAGGACCCCAAGGGGATCCGCCCATGCAGCGTCGCCTTCCGCGACCAGCCCGGGGCGAGCGGCGCGCGGGAGGTGGCCTTCGCCAGCGAGTCGAGCGTGTTCAATTACTTCGGCGACTACCACGACATCCGCGAGCTCGAGCCGGGCGAGATGATCTTCGTCGAGCGCGACACGCTGCGCGTGCACCGGTCCCGGTACGGCACGGGCCGCGGCGCGTTCTGCTTCTTCGAGTTCGTCTACTTCGCGCGGCCCGACTCCAAGTTCATGGGGCGCGTGGTCGAAACCGCGCGGCGCGACCTGGGGAAGGAGCTGGCGCGCGAGTTCTCCGCGCAGCGCGAGCGGGTCGACGTAGTCCTCGGCGTCCCCGGCACCGGCGTGTCGGCGGGAATCGCGATGGCGCACGAGTGGGGGATCCCCTTCGAGCACGGCATCATCAAGGTGGGGAGCAAGCGCTCGTTCCAGGAGAGTTCGCAGGAGAAGCGCGAGAAGGCGATCGACGAGAAGTTTCTCTTCATCAAGGAGTTCATCGACGGCAAGCGGGTGGCCGTGGTCGACGACTCCAACGTGCGCGGGACCACCGCGCGCAGGCTCGCGGAGCGCCTGTTCCAGTTGGGCGCGCGCGGGGTACACTTGTACTACTTCTGCCCCAAGGTGATCGGGCCCTGCTTCTACGGCATCGATACCCCGGACGAGTCGCACCTGGTCGCCGTCGGGCGAAGCGATGAAGAGATCCGTCAGTGGATCGGCGCGACCAGCGTGAATTACATCCCGATCGAAGGGCTGATCCGCGGTCTGCGCCTGCCGGAGGACGAACTCTGCCTGGCATGCGTGACGCGCCGCTATCCGACTCCGGTAGCGGAGGCGCAGGAGCGCGTGATGCTGCGCAATTCCGAGCAGGCGGCGGAGCGGGTCGCGTGCGCGGAGTGGCCGAAGTAGGGCTTCCCGCGGTGAGACCTCGCCGGAAGGAAGCGGATTCGCCGCACCGGCGCCTCGCATCAGCGCTCGGACCCTCATCCGGTGCTTCAGTCCCGCAGCGCGCGCGACGAATCCGCCGGCTCAGAACCGGTCGCACCGGTAGCCGCATTTCCCGGCGACGGATCGCTCGCTCTGGGCGCGACCTCCGCCGATTCCCGGATCTTGCGGGCCTCCGCCGCGCAATCCTTGTCCCCTTGCAGGTCCCGATCCAGCTCACCGAAAAGCGTCACCAGCTCCTCCCGCGCCAGGGGATTCTGCTGCTGAAACTCGCGGATTTGCGACAGCGCAGCCTCGGCGGCGCGCTTCTTGCGGACTTCCTCCAGGCGAAGCCGGTTCTGCTCCGAACGATGGAACAGATAGCCGACCAACGCCACGAGCAGCACGCCCCCGATCACGCCCAAGATCGCATACGGGTTCGTCGGCCTCGACGGCGCCCGGCGATCCATGCGCACCTCGGTCGGCCGGCGGGTCGTGCGCGGCGACGGAACCGAAGGATGCCCGCGCGCCGGGGTGCCCGTGCGAAGCGGTCCCGCCGGTACGGAGGGCCGGGGACCGGAGCCGGACTTCTGGAGCGGCCCGCTCCCGCTCTTGCTCGGCGTCGCCGACGCGCCGCCCATGATATGCCCGAGCCGCAGCATCGCCGCCTCGGAGCTGCCTACGGCCTTCATCGCACCGGAAGAGCTGGCCTTGTGGACCCCTGTGCCGATCGGCGGCGAGTCTGGATCCGCCACGACACCGGACAAGTGTTGCGTACGGCATCCGGCGCAGTAGTACTTGTTCTGGTAATGGACGGCCTTGCCCTTGTCGATCTGGTCCTGGGGGATCATCTCTCCGCAGATGTCGCAATAGATTGTGGCGTGGCCCATGAACCGCCTCCTGTCGCGCGGCATTTTAGCACGACGAACCGCGCTTGGCGACTGCAATCCCGCAGTGCCGCAGCGCCCCGCATCGGCTTGCGTCACCTTGTCCATCCGGGCGTTCGTGGACGACGGCCTCGACGAGCTCGGCTCGCGGGAAGCGGTCGGCTACGTCCGGGAGATCCGCCGGCGCCGCACGGGCGCCCAACGGCAGCTCGACGTGTTCGAGAAGACCAAGAGTCTCCCGGATGGTAGCGGCCCATTGTCATCGCCCGACCCGCCTGTTATAGTTCTCGAACGGTGGGGCGTCCGCACGCGCGGGGCATGGTTCCATGCGCGACCAACGCAAGAACCACTTCGACTCGCGGATCGAGCTGGAGGAGTGGAAGAGCGACCCCCGCCGGCGCCCTCGCGCGCCTGGAACTCGAGGCGGCGAAGTCGGTGGGCGCGCTGAAGGCCGCTCGCACCGGCTGTCCGAGCAGTCGAAGGAGAAGAAGGCCTGGCTGCGGTCGTATCCCGGCATTGCCCTTGATCACCGAGGGACTGCTGACGATGGCCGGGCGCGCGGGGGCGATCGGGGCGATCCTTCCGCACCTGTCGGCGTCGGGAGGCCGCAAGCCGCCGAAGCCGCCGCCGACGGGGTAGGCGGGCAGGGCTCACCCGGTTGAGCTTCATGCCTGACCACGTGGGCGCCGAAGGTCGGCGCGCATGAGCGATGAGGAGGATCACGCGAGGTGATCGGAAAGCTGTTCGCCGAGTACCGCTACGAGGAGTGCCTGCAGAAGGCCGCGCCCTTCCTGGAGGTCGCCCCGGTCGACGCCACCCTCTGCTGGATCGCGGCCGCTTCTCACTACTATCTCGGCAAGTACGACGCCTGCGTCCGCCTCGTCGAACGCGCCATCGACGGACTCGTCGGACTCGCACCCGACGAGCTGCCCGCCCAGTTCGGCGCCCTCCAGGTGAACGCGATGCTGGAGATTGGCCGCTATGACGATGTGCAGCGGCTGGTCGGACTATGGATCGGCGACCGGCCGATCGTCCATCGCGACCAGGCGGAGACCGTCCTGGCCGGCGGATGGGCGGCATTCTTCGTCAAGCGACTCGCCGCCGCCGCCAACGCCTCCTCGCGTGTGCTCGACTGGGGGAGCGATCCCTTCACCTGCGGCAAGGCCGCCCTGCTGCGGGGCCTGATCGCCCAGATCGAGGGAGACCCCAAGAGGGAACCCTCGCTCCGCCAGGCCGTGGAACTGTTCAGCCGCCCGGTACTGCCACCCGGCGTCCCCCCGGCCGAACGCGTCCTGCTCCTCGCGCAGGCCCAGATCCTGATCGACGGCGACGCCAAGGTCCTCGACACGGTGCTCGAGGAATGCGCCCAGCTTCCCTCAGGCACCAGGGTCCCGGAGTTCTTCCAGGTCGCCGTCGTGCTCTACCAGCGGCATCTCAACCAGGAGATCATCTCGGTCGAGGTGAAGGACGCGATCGTGACCGGCGTGAAGCGCGTGTGGATCGCCAGCCTGCCGGGCTCTCACACCCGGCTCGGGAAGTCCCGTCCGACCGAGCGCTTCCTCTCTCCGCTGGCGGGGATCGTGATCGGCTCCGCGGGGAAGGCCCCGGACCGCTCGGCCTCCGTCCACTCGGCGCCCGCTCCGGCGGTCCCGGAGACCCCGGCCGCGCCGCCGCCGGCAGAAAAGAAGGAACCGGTTCCGATGTCACCAGAGGAGTGGAAGGCCCTCTGGGGTCCGCCCAAGAAGCGTCCCGCCGCCCTCGAACCCGCTCCCGCTCCCCCCCAACCCGCCCCCGTCGCTCCCGCCGCCGAGCCGGCGAAGCCCGCGGCAGCGTCCCCAACGAGGCCCGCGGCCGCCGCGGCCAAGAGCCATGGTCTGCTGCTCATCACGCCGAACGACGGCGTCGAAGCCGGCATCCGGTCGTGTCTCGTGGGCACCGACTATCACCTGGTCGAGCGCTACCACCGCGTGGAGCAGGCCCTCGACAGGACCAAGCTGGTCCGCGGCAGTCTGATCCTCGTCGACTTGCTTGCGCGGGTCAGTCGGCTGTTGGCGGCCGATTCCTCGATCGCGGTCAGCGAGATCCTGAAAAACCTGCCGATGGGCAAGGTGTTGATGATCTCCACGCAACAAGACAAGCAGCAGGTGATGGGCGCCTTGCGCAAAGGCGCCTACGGGAGCATCGAAGTTCCTTTCAACCGGGCCCGTACGGTAGCGGTCCTGGACCGGGCGCTCGAGGCCAAGTCGGCCGAGATGATCCCGGTGCCGCCGCTCCTGCTCGAGCGGCTGTTCGCGTGTTCGTACAAGGAGTCCGGCAAGGGCCTGTTCGGTCTGCAGGGCGGTTCGAAATCATTCCAGGCGCGCTCGCTGGATCTCAAGGGTGTGAACGCCGATCTTTCCGCGGCGCCGAAGCCGGGTTCGGTGGTGGATCTGAAGGTGGACCTCGAGGGCGCCAGTCCCCTGGATACGCGCGCGCAGCTGGCGGTCATCCAGGACGCCCACGGCAAGCAGGTCCCCGGCGTGCGCTTCCTCTTCCTCGACCTGCCGGAGCTGGAAGCCAAACGCATCAAGGACTACATCGTGAGCGCGCCGGCGAAGAAGTGATCTAGTGGGTCCTAGTAGCGCGGCCTGGACGGCCGCAACCAAACCCGTTCCCGTTCCCGATGGTCGGGTGCGCGGTGCGCGGTGCGCGGGAACGGGAACGGCGAAAATCCTCGCGCGCCGCGACAATTCCCGGGACTGAATTGTTTACTGCGTCTTGGCGCTACTGATCCTGAGCCTCCTTCGGCGCACGCTTCACGAGAAGGGGATTCGCATGAGCATCGCCCGCATGATAGAGAAGTTGAGCGAGATTCGGGAAGCGGCGATTCTCTACCCGCCGCCCTCGGGCTCGGCGAAGCCGATTGTGCGGACCACGCTCTCAGCGATCTCTCAGCCATTAGATCGCTACACGGCGAATTAGGTCATACACCCCCTCCCCCTCCAGGACGCCGTCATTGCTACATTCCAGGGCGATTTGCACGGTCGGGCTGGTAAACTCGGGCTAGGTTCGTTCTCTCCGCGGCGGGATCCCCCTCGTCCTCGCACGGGCCGCGGTGGAGGCTGGATAGGCCTGCATGCCCCAGGCGCAGGCCGCGGCGACGGAATGCGCTCGCGCTTCGCCGGGGAGACCGAAGCGCCGAAACCTGCCGGCGGCTCGCCGCGACGCATCGCGCGTTCCCTTGCCGCCGTCGCGAAAGTCGCACCCCACGATCACCTCCTGCGGATGCGCGCCGGGGAGGCGTGCCGCGCGCTGGCCGACGCCCGGGTCGCCCGGCGACAAGACCCGCGCAACCCTTTGCGCGAGTCGGGCGAGCGCCTCCACTGCGCGGGGCTCACCCCTGAAGGCGAGGGCGTAGGCGAGGTTGATCCTGACGAACAGTCACAACCCGCGATGCACGGATCGGGGCGTAAACGGTGCGATTGGCGCTGCCCGATCCACCATCGCCGATCCATTGCCCCTTCCGATTTGCCGTTTCCCATCGGAGCGTGTACTCTCCCTGTACTCTCCCCACTGCTGGGAAAACCCCGCTTCGGAAGGTGTCTGAATGCGCAGAGCCATGCTCATCGACCTCCGCACGTGCATCGGTTGCCATGCCTGCTCGGTCGCGTGCAAAGTGGAATTTGACGTTCCGCTCGGCGTCTACCGCGACACCGTGAAGTATGTCGAGTCGGGGAAGTACCGCGACGGGCGCTGCGGGAAGTCTGCATGCTGTGCGCCCGTCTCTACGCCGCCGAGGTGGATGGGGCACTCTATCGCGCCCTGATCGGCCGGGACCTGAACGCGCTCCTCGAGGGCACCGACCTGGAATGGATGGAGCCTGAGCGCGTCCAGCGCGGGGAAGCCGTCGCCCTCGACGAGTTGGCCGAGGAGTATTGCCGACTTTTCGTCGGTCCGGTCGCGGAGTGCCCGCCGTATGCGTCCGTGCAGCGCGGAGAGGCGCTGCTCGGCGGTCGGTCGCGGGCGCTGTTCGAGGAGTTGCTCGCTCGCCAGGCCCTGGATGCGAGACCCGAGGAAGCTCGACTCGGCTCGCCCGATCACCTGGCGGTGATGCTCAGCGCGCTCGCCTCGCTGCTGGAAGACGACCGCATCGCGCAGCACGGGGAGTCGGCAGCACGCGCGTTGCTGCGCATGCACCTGGTTCCATGGATGCCGGAATACGCGCGTGACTCATCGGCGCGCGCGCGGTGCGCGCTGTACCGCACCTTGGCTACCCTGACCCTGGCGATCGCGCAAAGTTCGTAACCCGGCTTCACTGGGTGCTTGCGTGCGCCGATAAAGAGATGAGCAAGAGACTGTCCGGCCGCGGGGGCGGCCCTGTTGGTGGGAGGGTATCATGTCGTCGTTCCTCCGTCGCTTCCTTGCCCTGGTCCTGTTCGCGGGCCTCGCGAGCCTCCCCGCAATCGGCCAGGAGAAGCCGGACCCCGCGGAAGCCATGAAGAAGGAATTCGAGGAGCTCAAGGCCCTCGTCAAGGCGCAAGCCGCCCGGATCGACGCGCTGGAGAAGAAGCAGTCGGCCCCGCTCGTGCCTGCGGCCGGCGCAAAGGCCGCGACCGCCGACGGGGTTCCGTCCGCAAAACCGTTGCCGAAGGGCGCCACCGGCGCCGAGGTATACTTCAAAGACGGGTTCCACCTGCGCACGCCCGACGAAAAGTTCATCCTGCGCATCGGCGGCCGGTTCCAGGAGGACGGGCGATTCTTCACCAGCGACCAGCGCAATACCAGCAGCTTCCTCAACCGTGCCGCGCGCATCTACGCCCAGGCGTGGTTTAACAAGGACTGGGAGGTGAAGATCGAGGGGGATTTCGTCGGCGGCGAACCCGAACTCCAGGACGGCTACTTCGCCTGGAACCACTTTCCGGAGGCCTCGCTCAAGGTCGGCCAGTTCAAACAGCCGTTCTCGATGGAGCAGGTTCAGTCGCTGCTCTTCTGGAAATTCACCGAACGCCCGCCGATCGATCGGGCCACGACTGGACGGGACCTCGGGGTCCAGCTCTCGGGCAAACTCTTCGATGAGCGGGTGGAGTATGCGGTCGGCGTGTTCAACGGCGCGGGCCGGAGCAACAACGGCGTGACCGACAACAACTCCGACAAGGACGCGGCCTGGCGCCTGGTCCTGCGCCCGTTCGTGACCAGCGATTCGGTCTGGCTCAAGGGACTCTACCTGGGCGGCAGCGGAACGTGGGGGAACGAGGAAGGCGCAGTGGCGGACCTGACCACGCTCGAAAGCAGCACGCGCTGGGTGGACTTCCATCCGAGTGCGGCAAACGCGGGCACGGTGCGTCGCGAGGGGGGAGCGTCAGCGGTGGGGGGCGGAGCTGGCCTGGCTGGTCGGCCCGTTCGGCTTGCGCGCCGAGTACATCACGGACCAATCCGACCTCGAGCGTACGACGGGCGCGGGCGCGCTTCCGGCGCGACCGGTCGAGAGCCGCCTGGATCTCGACGGCTGGTACGTCATGGGCAGCTACTGGCTGACCGGCGAGGACGACCTCTACAACAAGCGCCCGCAGGTGAAGGCGCCCTTGGCCCCCTGGTCCGAGGAGGGCGGCTGGGGCGCCGTCGAGGTCGCTGTGCGCTATTCGGAGGCACATTTCGACGAGGATGTCTTCACCAGCGGGCTGGCCGACTCGCGGGTCTCCTCGAGCGAGGTGAATCAGTGGGCCGGCGGAGCCAACTGGTGGTTCAATCCATTCACGAAGCTCACCGTGGACTTCTATCACAATCACTTCGATGACGGGGTCATCCTCGACGGCGTGCGCGAAAGGGATGAGTCGCTGATCGTGACGCGGTTCCAGATCGACTTCTAACGGCAGACTTCCCGGGGAATCCTGCGCGGTCCGTCGAGAACGAGCACGATTACAAGTACGATCACGAGGGCGCCCGCGCGTCGGACAGCACGGGCCCGAGCGCTGCGGCTCGC
>Ga0209514_10001163_pt1 | contig 47894 bp, 50 predicted proteins | sample Subgrocontami58m_FD_187452 | JGI IMG/M metagenome (GOLD analysis project Ga0209514, IMG submission 187452) | Subsurface groundwater microbial communities from S. Glens Falls, New York, USA - GMW37 contaminated, 5.8 m (SPAdes) (version 3) | ecosystem: Environmental > Aquatic > Deep subsurface >... | reverse complement strand
TAATCGAAGAGTTTCGTGATCTCATCGATGTGTTTGTGTCGGAGCCCGATCTGGGCATCGCTCACGCGATCAATAAAGGCGTGCTTCTTGCGCGGGGGGAGTATATCCAGCATATATCCGACGACGACACTTTTTATCCCGAAGCGATGGAACGCGTTGTGAAGATTTTTGAAGCAAACACGGAAGTCGAATTTTTGGTATGCGGTCACGCGCGGCGCTACTGGCATAGTCCGGATAAGATTCACTATCGCTATCTTCCTCCCGGCGTGAATTACGGAAGCAGGCCTGAAGACGCGTTTCAATATAAGGCATCCGGAGCGGGGTTTATTATGCGAAGGCGGGTTTTTGCAAAAGTGGGTCTCATCCCGATGGGACTTGCGTGCGATGCGGCATTTGCCGCGCAGTGCATTGCCCGCGGCGGGGTGACGCGGTTTTGCCGAATTATCCTCGGCGAGCACAATATCTTGCCGCACAGCGCGACGCCCGCAAAATTGAAAGAGGCCTCCGACAATTATTATCGCGCAATGCGCCAGTATTGTTCCTATTCTTTTTATCTCCGGTTTAGACTAAAGCGTTTTTTTCGCCGGCAGTGGTGGGGCGGCATAGGGCTTACCACTATGCGCATCAGCATGATGCCGTCACTCTTGTATAAGCTTTTGCGGCGCGAGGGGCTTCGAGGAGTGCGGAGGAATGTGAGTAATTTTTCCAAAGGGAGCAAAACAGAAAATGAAACCCAGCAATATATTTGGGATGGTGGATTTAGCTAACTAAAATTTGATCTTATGGAAAATAAAATGGATACTCATCTTGCGGAAATTGCAAAAAACATAAAAGCGCTTGTTCTTGATTGTGACGGCGTATTTTTCACCGGGCGCGTGTTTGTCCATCCGAAAGACGGCGAGTTTTTAAAGGAGCGGAGTTTTGTTGATGGTCAGGGCATTTCGCTTTTGCGCTCTGCGGGAATTCTCGTCGCATTCGTTACTGCGGAGAAAACAGGTTTTATCGAAGCGGTCGTGGCAAAATGGAATAAACTTCCGTCGGTCATCGAGGGGAAATGGAAGCCCGTGGGAGTTTTTTCCGGTATGATGGGGCATCAAAAAGTAGAAACGATTGAAAAATGGCTTTCGGAAAACGGGATTTCATGGGACGAGTGCGCCTATATGGGCGATGATTTGTCTGATTATGAAATTATGCAGAAAGTCGGTCTTCCGGCGGTACCTGCGCAGGCAGAAAAAGAGATTCAAGACCTCGCGCTTTTTACCGCCCCGAGAAAAGGCGGCGACGGCGCAATCCGCGATCTTGTGAATCTTATTCTTGAGGCAAAAGGCATTGATAAGTTTTCACTTGGACGGAGATAGGAACATGGCAGTCCACATAAAAAAAGAATTTATTACCGAAACGCTTTCTACCGAAGCAGCACAAGGCAAACGACATCTTGAGCCCTTTAAAACTTTTGCAAAAGAACACTCTCTGCCTGTCAATATTCTTGAAGACAAAGAAGTCGTGAATGAGGGAGAAATTCATGATTATGAGGGTGATTTATGGCAATGCCTTGAGGGAGAAGTGACATTTGTCTGTGGCGGTGTTCTTGAGTCAAAAAAAGCTCATCCAACAAAAAAAGGAGAATGGTCGGGAACCGGAATCGGTGGAGGCAAAGAAATTACCCTCGCCCCTGGTGATTGGCTCTGGATTCCTGCAGGCGAAGCACATCTTCATAAAACAGATGAGACAGCGCGCCTCGTTATCATAAAAATTCCGAGTAGCTCATCATAAAACCGCCGAATGTTTCGGCGGCGTTTTCTTAGAACCCGAGCGATTCAATCCGTACAGAAAGGCGGGCTGGCAATTCATCGGCTGAGATGAGGATGGCGCCTGCAACAATGAGGAGGGCCGCCCAGAGCCGTTTCTTGAAGTCCTGTTCCTTGAATAGGAGATGTCCAAGAACGACGGACATGAGAATGCTGAAACGCTTGAGTGTCCCGACGTATGCCACATACGTGTGGGTATACGCAGGATTTATGAGAAGAACGTGGAGAACCCATGCCATGCTGACACCGAAGAGCAAGAGAATGCCCGGGTATGCAAAGAAGTAGGGAATGGCTTTTTGCTTTTGTTCGGGCGTTGCGTCAGGGCTTACGGCAAACCATGTGCCGTAAGCGACGGCAAATATGCCAGTAAATAGCCCTCCGCCGAACGCGAGTCCCTGCAGATTGATACCGCGTCTCGTAAAAAGGCCGTCCATGAGAAGTCCGAAGGTTCCCAGGAAGGCCGAGAGCACTGCAAGGCGGACGACCCGCGCTTTCCCCGTCATGACGGATTGTGCTTTGTCTGTTCGCATACTGCCTCGGGAATTCCGCATCCAGAGATATTTGAGTTCGCGGATCGGGCCGAGGTATTCATACGCGCCTTCCGGGGTCTTTTGAAACATCAATATCCATGATCCAGACGCCATAATGGCGATTCCCGCGATCCCTAATGCGCTTGGGTATTCTCCGAGCGTGAGCGCAAGAATCGTAATGAGGCCCGGCGTCATCGCCTGAAGCGGTGCCGTGAGAGACACTTCGCCTGCATCGAGGGATGCCGCCTTTGCGTTGCAGAATTGGATTCCGATATTGAGAAGCGCGCCGAGGCACGCGGCTCGAAAAAATCCTGGCAATAACTCCGGAATCGTGAACCCCCAGAGCGTAACGTAGATACTACCGAAGAAAATCGTTGTCGCCGTATACCATAAGGTAAGATATTGGAGCGTTGAGAGCGACTTCGAATTCATGATGGCGCGCTTGAAGATGTTGATGAAGGCCATCGAGACAGTCCCGAGAAGAATGAGCCACCCCGCAGTGAGCCAGAATTCGGACTGGCGCGCAAGAATTTCCATTCCGTTCCTCCTTCAAGGTAGTGAGAGCCGTCTTAATTTGTGTCATAAAAAGCATCTTTTGTCAATGATTCGTTTTCGTGTCCATCGCGGGCTTCTACCCAGTTCATTACTTTTCTTTCTGCGATATCGTTTTACAATTACGATAAGCTAATATAATTCATGTAAAACCATGAAAGATAGTTTTTTTAATCATATGTTCGGCCTTTCAGATGAAGTTGCAATCGTAACAGGCGGGCTCGGCCAGCTCGGACGCCAATACGTGAAGGTTCTCTCGGATGCGGGCGCGAAAGTCGCAATTTTTGATATTACAAATAAAGTAAATTCGGTTGTCGCGCCGCTTCTTGATTCTGGTGGGGCTTCGCTCCATGTCGTTGATATCACGAAAAAAGATGATGTGAAGCGCGGATATGAGGAAGTTATTAAAAAATTTGGGGTCCCGACAATCCTTGTAAATAATGCAGGTATTGATGCGCCGCCGGATGCGCCTGCATCAAACACAGGACCCTTTGAAGATTTTCCAGAAGAGGTTTGGGACGCGGTTATTGATTCGCATTTGAAGGGTATGTTTTTCATGTCGCAGGAATTCATTCGGAATATTCGCGGCGCGGAGAAGGAAGGTTCTATCATAAATGTTTCTTCAACGTACGGAGTCGTTTCGCCCGACCAATCAATTTATGAATTCAAACGGGTGAACGGCGGAGAATTTTTCAAGCCGGTTGCCTACAGTGTTGCAAAATCAGGCGTATTGAATTTCACCCGATGGCTTGCGGAATATTGCCGGGCGCGAGACGTTCCCGTGCGCGTCAATACGCTTGTGCCAGGCGGGGTATTTAATAATCAGCCGCAGGAATTCGTGGAAGAATACAATAAAAGAACAATTCTTGGCCGTATGGCGCGCGTGGATGAATACAACGCAGCAATTTTATTTCTTGCATCACACAAGGCGTCTTCGTACATGACGGGTTCTATGCTTGTGATTGATGGAGGGTGGACCGCCCGTTAGGTTGTAGTTTGTAGGTAGTAGGTTGTAGATATGGAAAATAATTTCTTAAGATCATACAGAGATTTAATTGTTTGGCAGAAAGCAGTCGAACTGGTTATTGTGGTCTATGAACTTACTGAACAATTTCCCAAATCAGAAATGTATGGTCTCACCTCACAGATGAGACGAGCCGCTGTTTCAGTTCCATCAAATATTTCGGAAGGAAGACGACGAGGATCAAGAAAAGATTTCCGGAATTTCATACTTACCGCGTTCGGTTCTGGTTCAGAGCTTGAGACCCAAATAGAAATTTCTAAACGACTCTCGTTCGGAAAGAATTTGGATTATAAATAAGCGGACGCCTTACTTGATGAAATTATGCGGATGTTGAATCGTTTAGAATCTTCTCTACGAGCTACCAGCTAACTCCTATTTCCTAGTATGAAAGCACTCATAACGGGGATTACCGGCCAGGATGGTTCATATCTTGCGGAACTTCTGCTTGAAAAAGGATATGAGGTTCATGGAGTTGTGCGAAATGTCAAAAAGCTTGGGAATATCGCCGGTCGAGCGGGGGAAGAAAAACTCGTTTTTCATACAGGCGATCTTCTCGATCAAGCGGCGCTTCGCCATATTATAGGAGAAGTACTTCCCGATGAAATCTACAATCTCGGAGGGGAGAGTAGTATACGAGAAAGTTTCGTGAATCCTGACATTACGGAAAACGCAGTCGGAATGGGTCCTATACGGATTCTTGAAGCGATTAGGAAAATGAATCTCAAAACAAAATTCTTTCAAGCATCATCGGCTGAAATATTTGGTGATACTGTAATTACTCCGCAAAACGAAGAAACGCCCATATCTCCCCGGAATCCGTACGGTGTGGCAAAAGCGCATGCGCATACAGAAGTTATTCGGTATCGGACCGAGTACGGGATTTTTGCATGTAACGGCATCCTGTTTCCTCATGTGAGTCCGAGAAGCGAGGACACGACGGTCGTCAGAACCATTACGATCGGTGTTGCGGGCATTCTTGCTGGAAAAAACCATGTGATACGTTTAAAAAATCTTAATGCAAAACGGGACTGGGGATATGCGCCGGAATATGTCGAGGCAATGGTGATGATGCTCGACCAAGATCGGCCAGACGATTTTATTCTTGCAACAGGCGAGGTTCACACGGTGAGAGATATTTTAAAAGAAGCTTTTCGTCTTTCGGGGATTGAGAACTGGGAGAAATATATTATTCTCGACGAAAGGTCTGATCGGCCGGAGGAAAAAAGTATTCTTCGCGGCGACGCAACGAAAGTAAAAGAAAAACTGGGATGGCATCCAATAATCACGTGGAGCGAATTAGTGAGAACTATGCTTGCGGCAGACTGCGCGCGGGTTGGTGTGAAGCTGCCTTTATGAAGCTCCACGGGCAAGCCCGTGGTATCTTTTGCATTACGGTCAATCCTGACGGCTTGCCCGTGGAGTCAAGACGCGAGGCGTATTTCGCATCAGCGAAATCGCCCCGTCTCCGGAATCCCGCTCCAGAAAACCCCATTCATCCACTCCGACGTCACGTCGGAGTGGTTTTCTGGGGCGTGGATAAAATCAGAAGGGCGTGATACCATGCACCAATGAAGTTTTCCCTTGTTATCCCCGCCTACAATGAGGGCTTCCATATTGCATCGGTAGCGAGGGGTATTGCCACAGCACTTCGTAAGGTTGAATCAGATTTTGAGGTTGTGGTAGTTGATAACGGATCAAGCGATAATACCAGAAACGTACTCGTGGCGTTACAAAAAGAGATACCTGAGCTGAAGACCCTGCGGGTATTTCCAAATCAGGGAAAGGGGAACGGGATTTTGGTTGGGCTCTCCCAATCGTCCGGTGAAGTCCTTGGGTTTATGGATGCAGATAACCAGGTAGATCCGGAGCGGGTACCAGAGGTGTATCGTAAGCTTATTTCCGAGTCGTTCGATTTTTGTAAGACAGTCCGTATTGAGAGACGAGAGTCGCTTTTCCGTATTCTCCAAAGTGGGGTATATAATTTCCTTTTTAAACTTTTGTTTGGAGGCAATTTCCGTGATATTAATAGTTCACCAAAAATTTTTACTCGTGGGTTTTACGAAAAGCTCCGCCCTGTTTCACGCGATTGGTTTCTTGATCCGGAAATTATGATCAAAGGGATACGGATGGGGGCAAAGATGGGGGAAGTCGAAATTATATGGGATTCACGAAAAAGCGGATCATCGCACGTATCGCTTTTCACCGCGCTCGAATTTGTAAAAAATATGATTCTCTATAAATTTTTTGGAGGACGATAAGAATATGGCACCTGATACGAAAGAAAATAATCTGCATAGCGAAATCCCGGTTGTAATTTTATGCGGAGGGAGGGGGACTCGCCTCAAGGAGGAGACAGAGGCGATTCCGAAACCCTTAATAAAGGTTGGCGATCAACCGATCCTTTGGCATATCATGAAAATGTATTATACTCAGGGGTTTCGAAAATTCGTGCTGCTTACCGGATATAAAGGAGAAAACATAAAAGAATATTTTTCCAAATATCCTCTCTATCATAGCGATTTTACGGTGAAGTTTCGTGAAGGTAAGGCAGCCATTACGTATCACACGCTCCCCAAAGAAGATTGGGAGGTGACAATTGTCGATACTGGTTTAGATACACAAACCGGTGGTCGTTTAAAACGAGCAGAGCGTTTTTTGAACAAGGGCACTTTTATGCTTACCTATGGAGACGGTGTGGCAGATGTCGAACTTTCCAAACTTCTCGCGTTTCATCGCGAGCATGCGGGGCTTGCCACTATGACCGGCGTTTATCCGCCGGGACGATTTGGTGTGATACAGGTCGAGGGGGCACGAGTAGTAAATTTTCAGGAAAAACCATCTGTCCGAGAGGGCTATATCAATGGAGGATTTTTTGTGTTTGATCCCGGTGTGTTTTCATATTTTTCTGAGAGTCCTTCGTTGAATCTTGAGAAGGAAGTCCTGCCGCGCCTCGCGGCGGAATCCCATCTTTCGGTATTTCCCCACCATGGGTACTGGCAGTGCATGGATACGCTTCGCGACGTTGAATTTTTGAATGACGAATGGGCGCGAGGAAACGCTCCGTGGAAAAACTGGACAGATTAATCTCAATGAATCACGAACGTACACCATGGAATAATCATCCCGTGTTGGTTACCGGCGGGGCCGGTTTTATTGGATCATGGCTTGCGGATGGTCTTATTCGACGCGGCGCGGATGTTATTATTCTTGATAGTAAAAAGTCCCTTCCAGACGTTGGTGGTCATTATGACGCGGTTCGTAGCAAGGGAAGGTACATTCAAGGTGATGTTCGCGATAAAAAAGCGCTTGAGGATATACTCCGGCGCTACCATATCACAACCGTATTTCATCTTGCCGCAGAAGCAATTGTGGGGAATGCGCTTTCTAATCCGGAAGAAGCGCTCGATACCAATATACGCGGCACGTGGACCGTTCTTGAAGCTGTGCGGCGGCTCAATCCAAAGATACACGTTATCACCGCATCATCTGACAAAGCGTATGGCACGAATCCCGCGCTTCCCTATACAGAGGATTTTCCTCTTCTCGGGAAAAGTCCGTATGACTGTTCGAAGAGCTGCGCAGATCTCATTGCTCAAATGTATGGGCATACCTATGGTCTTTGTCTTGCTGTTACGCGCTGCGGGAATGTATACGGCGGAGGCGATTTGAATTTTTCCCGGCTCGTTCCTGATACTATTCGCTCGCTGTGGCACGGGAAGGCGCCCGTGATACGAAGCGACGGCATGTTTCGGCGGGACTATATATTTGTTTCTGACATCGTCTCTGCATATCTTTCTACCGCAGAAGCACTTATCGCGGGCGAGATGAAACATCACGTGTTTAATTTTGGAACAGGCGCGCCGCAGCGCGCAATTGATGTGGTTTCTCGAATTACTGAGCTTATGGATACTACGCTTCAGCCCGTGATTCTTAACGAAGCCCAGTACGAGATTAAAGATCAATATCTTGATGCCTCGCGCGCTCAGGAAACGCTTCGATGGCATCCGCAGGTTAGCTTGGAACAGGGACTAGCCGAAACGGTTCTTTGGTACAAAGAATTTTTCGAGAAAAAAGAGAGCGAGTTTTCTTCTTTTCTATGAAAAGCGAATACCGCTCCGGTTGACTTCTTTGTCAAAAATGGAGTTATACTCTTTGTATATTAAGGACTTTAGTTTGGACCATAGACCTCTTGCAGAATAACATTCTGGCTAATTTCCCCAAATTTTGGCTGCAAAAGGTTCATCGGAATTCGCCGTAATAGCCATTACGCCTTCATTCCTCTTTACCTTTTTCGCTCAAAATTTGAAGAAATTATCACAAAAGCTTATTCTGCAAGAGGTCTTATGAAAGGCTATCCGAAAAAGGTGATTCACTGGATTGGTGATAAAGAAGTACGTCCCGCAAGCGGGAAGTTTTTTCCTAAAATGAATCCGGCGGATGGAGACGTGCTTACGCTTGTTGCGAAAGGCGATAAGCGAGATGTTGTAAAAGCGCTTGCGTCTGCGGAAAAAGGGCTTGCGGCGTGGTCGGGCGTACCGGTTGTAAAGCGTGCAGAGATTCTCCGCGATGCGGTTTTGCGGATGCGGGAGCGAAAGGATGAACTTGCAGAAATTGTCGCGGTAGAATCAGGGAAATCAAAAAAATTAGCTCTTGGTGAGGTTGACGCCGCGATTGAGTGCGGTTTTTTCTTTGCGGGCGAGGGTAGGCGCTTTTTCGGCGAAGTGCTTCCCACAGCAGTTCCGAACCGGAGCGTAAAAATGGTTCGTGAGCCGATCGGTATTGGTGCGTTAATCACTCCTTTCAATAATCCTGTGGCTGGAGTCGCATGGAAAATATTCCCCGCGCTTTTGTGCGGGAACGCCGTTATTTTGAAGTCGCACGAATATACGCCGTATGTTGCGGTGTGGTACGCAAAAGTTTTCAAGGAGGCGGGCCTGCCTATGGGAGTTATTTCCGTGCTCCAGGGGACCGGCTCGGAAGTCGGTGCGCCTTTGGTCGCGGATTCGAGAATCGCATTTGTGAGTCTAACCGGATCTGTCGCGACCGGTGAAAAGATTCTAAAAGCAACTGCGGGCCGACTCGCAAAAGTTTCTATTGAAGCAGGCGGAAAAAATCCATTTGTGGTATGCGATGACGCAGACCTTGAAAAAGCGGCATCGATTGCGGTTTCTGCGGCATTTGTCGATGCGGGCCAGCGCTGTGCGGCCGCTTCGCGGATCATTATTTTCGATAAGGTATACGAAAAATTCAAGAAACTTTTTCTCCAGAAGGTGACTACGCTTAAAGTCGGCATTGCGGATACTGACGACTATGGGGCGATTATTTCCGAAAAGCGTCTGAAAGAAATTATAAATACGGTACGGAGAGCCCAAAAACGACGCGCAATAATCCTTACCGGCGGGAATCGCCTTACGGGTGAGGAATATAAAAAAGGATATTTTATGGCGCCGACGGTTTTGGAGCGTGTGTCGCCAAAAGACGAAATTTCTCAAAAAGAGCTTTTCGGGCCTGTTGTTGCGCTTTATCGCGTAAAAAATCTCGATGAGGCGATATGGCTCTCAAATGATTCTCAATATAAACTTTCAGGCGCGATCCACACCTCGTCAATTCACCGCGCCGAGGAATTCGTGCGTCGCTACCACGCTGGCGTAGTCCGCGTAAACGGCCCTACGCACGGCTCCGAGCCCCATATGCCGTTTGGGGGCATGGGGCTATCTGGAAACGGCTGGCGCGAGCCGGGAACATTAGCACTCGATTTTTATTCCGAGTGGAAGCAGGTGAGTGTGGATTATGATAAAGGGAGAATATAAGTAAGTACGTATGAATACGCTTTCTTTTATTCCTTTGCGGGAAATTGAACGAGTCCGAAAAGACCTTTCGGACATATTTGTGCGTTCTGAGATTCTTGCAGATATCTTTCGGATAAATGCGCTTTATATGATTCGGCATACGGGTTCCGGGCATCCGGGCTCGACTTTTAGTTGTATGGATATCGCAACGTGGCTCTGGACTCAAGAGATGACGAGCCCAAACGAAGAGGGAAAAGCGCATTCAGATATTTATTTTTCTTCAAAAGGACATGACGTTCCGGCGCTCTACGCGATTTTAATCGGGCTTGGAAAACTGCCGTTTGAGATGATGCAAAAACTCCGCCGGCTCGGCGGGCTTCCAGGGCACCCGGATAGGCAGACACCGTACCTGGTGACAAATACCGGCTCTCTTGGCATGGGTATCTCGAAAGCGCGCGGCATGGCAGAGGGGAAGCGTCTTCTCGGGAAAAAGGGACGGATCTACGTTTTAACGGGCGACGGCGAACTCCAAGAAGGGCAGATTTGGGAGTCCTTGCAACCCACGGCAAACGGAGGATTCTCGGAGATTACGGTTATCGTGGATCACAACAAAATCCAATCCGATATTCATGTGAAAGATACGTCGGACCTCGGCGAAATCGAAAATAAATTTAAAGCATTTGGTTGGGAAGTCATGAGAATAAACGGTCATGACATGCGGGAGGTCAAAAAAGCGATTGATTGGGCAAAGAGTGTCAAAGATAAACCGCAGGTGATTATCGCGGACACTCTGAAAGGCGCCGGGGTCTCGTTTATGACGCGGCTCGCGGATGACGGGCTCTATAAATTCCATTCTGGCGCGCCTTCCTATGAGCAATTCCAAGCGGCCGTGGAGGAAATTTCCGGCCGCATAAATGAAAAACTGCGGAATGTCGGGGAGGGTGAGCTCGAGTTCGAAACAACAGAAATGCCGGCGTCCTCAATTGGCCAGAATTGGGAGCGTCTTATTCCAGCGTATGCGGATGAGTTGGTAAAAATCGCGAAAGAAAATCCGAAGGTCGTTGCAATGGACGCGGACCTCGTGCTCGACACCGGTCTTATCCCGTTTAAAAAAGAAATTCCCGAGCGCTACATCGAGGCGGGCATTGCGGAGCAAGACATGGTGTCGATGGCAGGAGGCCTTGCGCTTCAGGGAATGATTCCGGTTGTGCATTCGTTTGAATGCTTTTTGACAACGCGCGCAAACGAGCATTTTTACAATAACGCGACGGAAAAAACAAAGATTGTCTATGTCGGGTCCCTCGCGGGGATTTTGCCGGGCATGCCCGGGCACTCGCACCAATCCGTCCGCGGGATTTCGATCCTTGGCGCAATCCCTGGTTTGACGTTGATCGAGCCCGCAAACGAAAAAGAGGCGCGCCTCGCGATCCGCTGGGCAATTGAAAAAAATCCGCAGTCAACGTATATCCGGTTTGTGAGCATTCAAAACGAATGTCCATTTTCATTTCCCGATGACTATGTGCTTGAACCGGGGAAGGGAGCGTTTTTGCGCAAGGGGACCGATGTAGTTATTGTTGGCTATGGCCCGGTGATGATGACAGAGGCGGTAAAAGCGGCAAAACTTCTTGAAGAAAAAGGAGTTTCGGTTTCCGTTATCAATTTTTCTTGGCTCAATCGGTTTGATGAGGAGTGGCTTCGAAACGCAGTCAAAGGGTATCGGATGATTGTGACGCTCGACGACCATTACGTAACGCTTGGCCAGGGAATGCAGATTCGAAGCGCGCTCGCGCCATATTTACAAAAGCAGAAAGTAATATCACTCGGCATAGAAGAAATTCCCGTATGCGGCCACAACGAGGAAGTTCTCAAATACCACAAGCTCGATTTTGAATCTATTGCAGAGCGAATTCAAAAAGCTATCTAAAAACTCCTGCTTTCGCGGGAGCTATGGCTTTACGTTGTTTCTTACAAGGTCTACGAGCATTTCGTGGAGAGCTGGCGGCGCGGCGATAAATCCTTTTATTTCCTTATCGTAGCGTTGTTCATTCCCGAAGATGTCAGTGACTTTTCCTCCCGCTTCTTCTACAAGAAGCTTTATTGATGCCCCATCCCATGGAAGTTTTGGGGGATGAATAGCTGCTGCAAGTTCTCCTGAGGCGACAAGCATTCCCGTATATATCCCAGAAAGAACACAGAAGAAGGCACCGGGGTATTGGACGATTTTATCAAGTACCTTTGAAAGGTCGTGTTGTCCATATCCCCATGATATAGCGACCGATAGTCTTTCCGTCGGATTTTTTGGTGGCCACTCTTTTACTGAAATTCGAGTACCGTTCAAATACGCACCGTTCCCCTTTTCCGCGGTATACATCCTATCAAGGATTGGATCGTATACGACGCATGCGAATGGATCGCCGTTTTTGGTGAACGCAAGAGAAAAAACGAATGTGGGTATCCCATGCGTATAAGGAAATGTACCATCAAGAGGGTCGGCAACAACAGCGTACTCGCTTTCCCTATCCAAGCTTTCTTCCTCTGCATATATTGCATAGTCGGGAAAGACCGGAGGAATTTCTTGTAAGAGCATTTCATTTACTGCCTTATCTACAATTGTAACCGGAGAGTAATCTTCGGACTTCCAGTCAACGTGAATACCTTTGCGGAAATGTTCTCGCATGATTTCACCTGCTTTTCGCGCAAGCCGCTCGCCAAGTTCGATATGTTGTGACATAGAATCCTCCTTCACGTTCTATACTTTTATACCATTGCATATATCTTTCGTCAAGATAATCATTGACATGTCAAAAAAAGTGTTGAAACAATGATTATGGTTTGACTGTTCTATATAATAGATAATTACTTTATCGATAATTTCAAACACCAACAATGACGAAGGAAGATAGCGTCAAAAAAAAAGAGCTAATAAAATTCGAAGAAGAAATTTCTGAGATTTTTAGTGCCGGAAAAATAATGGCCCCCGTCCACCTTTCAGACAACAACGAGTATCATCTCATCAAAATTTTTAAAAAAGTAAAAAAAGACGATTGGGTGTTTTCGACGCATCGCAGCCATTACCACGCACTTCTCCATGGTATCAACAAGAAATGGCTCAAGAGAGAAATTATTCGGGGAAACAGCATTATGATTTGTAATCCCGAACATCATTTCTATTCCTCCGGAATCGTCGGGGGCGCTACGCCCATTGCGCTGGGCGTTGCGATGGGGTTAAAACGTCATGGTTCTCCAGAGCACGTCTGGGCATTTGTGGGTGACATGGCGTCGGAAGGCGGCATTTTTTATGAGGCCATGAAATACGCCGCGCGAAATGATTTGCCGATCACTTTTGTGATTGAAGACAATGGCATTTCAACAAATACCCCGACCCAAAAAGCATGGGGCGAGGGAACTGGTGCGTCGCGGATCATTCGTTATACTTACAAAAAAGAAAAATACCCCCATTACGGTTCTGGAAAATGGGTCACATTTGGGTAAGAAACTATCCGAAAAGCTCTCACTGGCTTTTCGGATAGTTTCTAAAAGATAAACCGCCATGGAGCAGAAAGAATTAAAATATAAAAGTGAATTAACGCGAGCATCAGAATATCTGGCGAAAGATCCGCGGGTTTTGTTTTTAGGTCAGAGTGTGGCCTATCCTGGTAATAGTATTTATAAAACACTCGAAAATATTTCTCTTGAGAAACGTATTGAACTTCCCGTGTTTGAAGAAACGCAGCTGGGTATGTCGATTGGTTTAGCGCTTGCGGGGTATATACCGGTAAGCATTTATCCCCGTTTCAATTTTCTTCTTTTTGCTATGAATCAACTTGTGAACCATTTGGATAAATTGCCGGTTATTACGCAAGGAAAAGTGCGACCCAAAGTTATTATTAGGACTGCGATCGGTTCGGAGCGCCCACTTTTTCCTGGAGTACAGCACAGCGGAGATTTTACTGATGCCTTCAAATCATTGGGACTTACGAATGTTGATATTGTCCGACTTGATGAGCCGGAGCAGATTTTCCCGGCGTATCAAAAAGCATTGAAACGCATCGATGGAAAGTCGACCATACTTATTGAGTTCGGAGATTATTATAATGAAAAGTAAAAATGGTGCATTGCCTGATTCATGATTAAATCAGGTTTTTTGTTTACATATAAGGAATTGGGAAATGCATCGATGACTAATCGAAAATCAGTATGTAAACTTCTTGCAGCGGATTTTGCCCGACTTTTTGGAATTCAACAAAAAGAATTTCCTCCAGAAATCCTGCGTATTATTCAGACACGAGATTTTCGCTACTCAAAAATTCGGGGTAGCAAGCGGGGTGAAGTCATTGCGGGAATTGCGAAACGAATTCAAGATGGAGATTTTTGGATTTCAGGACCGGATAAGAAAGATCGCTGGGAGCGCGGATGGGGCGAAAATCTGGAAGAGTATGGCAAAACGGGCGATCTTGCCAATCTGATCCCCGCGTATATTCGTCCCAATCAAATTCTGCGGCTTGATCATGAATATATTCAACCACTCGTTCCTGATTTTGAATACAATGTTGTTGATGTCTGGCGGCGTTGGGTGTTCCTCGAATATCTTAAAGGGGTTGATGCAATTTACGAGTTTGGTTGCGGCTCATGCCAACACTTGCCTGCTCTTGTTGAACTCTTTCCGGAAAAAAAGATTTTCGGCCTTGATTGGGCACAAAGTTCTATCAATATCATCAATCAGCTCAAAAACAATACCTCCTGGAAGATTGAGGGCCGCCTTTTCAACCTCTATGAGCCGAATAAGGATTTTTCTCTTGAGAAAAATCCAGGAGTACTTACTATTGGGACAATGGAACAGCTGGGAAGAAATTTCGAGCCATTTCTCCAGTTTCTGCTTTCCCGTAAGCCTTCGATAGTGGCGCATATGGAAACGATCGAGGAGCTATATGATGATTCGCTGCCGACAGATCATTTGGCCCTCGAATTTATTAAGAAGAGAAATTATTTGCAGGGATATCTTACCCGCTTGCGTGCGCTTGAAAAGGAAGGTGTAATCGAGATTGTGCGGGTGCAGCGGGTTTTGTACGGCGGGCCCCACCATGACTCTTTTTCGTTGATTGCCTGGAGGCCAAAGTAGTTTTCAAGCCGCATTTCGGTGCTAAAATATGCTGAAACCGCGGAGGTGTTCCATTTGTTTTACTAGTATGCAAATTTCAAAGACGAAATTGGAAGGAGTCCTGGTGATTCAGCCGGAGGTTTTTGAGGATCACCGCGGGTACTACATTGAGACGTATAATGAAAAATTGTATCGTGATGGCGGCATTGACATTCATTTTGTACAAGACGATATTTCGGTTTCGACGAAGCACGTATTGCGAGGTATTCACCGGGATCAGGAAACCTGGAAGTTGATTTCCTGTCCCTCGGGGAAATTTTATTTGGTAGTTGTGAATTGCGATGAAAAATCAAAGGATTTCGGCGCATGGGATTCTTTTATACTTTCAGGAGAGAATCATAAACAAGTTTTGATCCCGCCGAAATACGGGAACGGACACCTCGTTTTGAGCGGCGAGGCAATTTTTCATTATAAACAGTCGACCTACTATAATCCCAAAACGCAATCCTCGTATCGATGGGATGATCCGCGGTTTAATATCTGGTGGCCGGTGAAAAATCCCGTTCTTTCGCAAAGAGATGAAGCTGGCCGCTACACGTCTCATAACGTATGAAAGTACTTGTTACCGGCGGAGCCGGCTACATCGGATCAGTACTCGTTCCTCTGCTTCTCAAAGAAGGTCACCAGGTGACGGTTTTTGATAATTTTATGTATAATCAGTCGTCGCTTTTGGACGTGTGCCATGATCCGAAATTTGCCGTTGTTCGGGGAGATGCCCGCGATAGAGCGCTCATGACCCGCCTTGTTTCAGAAGCGGATATTATCATCCCACTTGCGTGCCTTGTGGGAGCGCCTTTGTGTGATCGGTTCCCCGATGAAGCTCGTTCGGTAAATCTTGAAGCGATTAAGCTTATCCTAGAGATTCGTAGCCGCAACCAGCCAATTCTCTACCCAAATACGAATTCGGGATATGGAATAGGCGAAAGAGGATCGTTTTGCACCGAAGAGTCGCCCCTTCGTCCGATTTCGCATTACGGCCGCCTCAAGGTAGAAGCCGAGAGGCTGATTCTCGATTCTGGGAATGCGATTGCGTTTCGTCTCGCAACAGTGTTTGGCATAAGCCCTCGGATGCGGCTCGATCTTTTAGTGAATGATTTCGTATATCGCGCCGTTACCGATCGTTTCGTCGTGCTTTTTGAAGCAGATTTTAAAAGGAATTACATTCACATTCGCGATGTTGCGCGCGCGTTTATCCATGCCATAAAAAATTTCGACCGAATGAAAAATGTAGTATATAACGTCGGTCTTTCTGATGCGAATCTCTCGAAACGCGAGCTTTGCGATGCTATCAAAAAACAAGTACCCGATTTTTATTTTGTTGAGGCGGGTATAAGCGAAGACCCGGATAAACGGGATTACATTGTGTCGAACGAAAAAATAGAAAAGACCGGATTTCGCCCCCTTGTTTCTCTTGATGATGGTATTAAAGAGCTCATAAAGGGGTATCACATCATCCGACGGAATCAATTTTCAAATATCTGATTGTATGGTCATAACACGAACGCCGTTTCGCATATCATTTTTCGGAGGAGGGACTGACTACCCAGTTCATTTTCGCAAACACGGCGGCGCGGTTTTGAGTACAACAATAGATAAGTATTGTTACATTAGTGTTCGGTATATGCCCCCCTTGTGGGAGCATAATTATCGGATTCGATATACCGATCGTGAAGAAACAATGCATATCCATGAGATTCGGCATCCTTCGGTGCGTGCGTGTCTCGACGATCTTGGTTTCCATCGCCATCGGTTGGAAATCCAGCATAATTCTGATTTGCCAGCAACAGCGGGGCTTGGCGCATCTTCTTCATTCACCACGGGTCTTTTGAATGCGCTTCATGCGCTTCGAGGGAACGCGATATCAAAAGAAAAACTTGCCCGAGAATCCATACGGACGGAACAGGAGGTCATGAAAGAGCATATAGGGTCACAAGACCAGGTCGCTGCGGCATACGGTGGGTTTAACCGTATTGATTTTTCGCCGTCGGGCGAGATTCGCGTTTCGCCGGTTTCCGCTGCTCCCGGAACGTTGGATGCGCTCGAGGATCGGCTTTTGCTTGCGTTTAGCGGTCAGCACCGTATTGCGAGCGATATCGCAAAAGAGCAGATCGAGAATTCCCATACAAAAGAGGTTGAACTTTTCCGCATGCACGAAATGGTACGCGAAGGGGAGAGTATGCTCGCTTCCGGGGTCGGACGGCTTGACGACTTTGGACGGCTCTTGCATGAGTCATGGCAGATTAAAAGAATGCTCACATCAAAAATAACTAATCAAGAAATTGACGGAATGTACGAGACGGCGCGGCGTGCCGGTGCATTGGGCGGCAAAGTTCTTGGCGCTGGCGGCGGCGGATTCATGCTCTTTTATGCCCCGCCGGAACGGCACAAGAAAATTATGAATGCTCTTTCTCCGGCTCCCGCGATTCCATTTCGATTCGATGACTCGGGAAGCACGGTAATTTATCAAAAAGAGTCAAATGAATACCTCATCTAAAATGAAAAGCGCTGCGGAAAATTTTTTTCTCGATTGCGATGCCATGATTCTTTGCGGAGGTCTCGGGACGCGCCTCCGGCCCGTTATTGGCGACGCGCAAAAAGTTCTTGCGCCGGTTTTAGATACTCCGTTTTTAGGGATCCTTACGAATAATTTGATTACTGTGGGATTCAGGCATTTTATTTTCTGCACGGGATATCAGAAAGACGCGGTGCGATCATTCATCGAAGAACGTTTTTTTGGTCTACCGGATATATCATATGAGTTTTCGGAGGAGGACGAGCCGTTGGGAACCGGAGGCGCGGTGAAAAAAGCGTTTTCGCTCGTCCGCGGCGTGCGTGCGCTTGTCGCAAATGGCGATACGTTCATCCGGCTTGATTTTCCGGCGTTTTTTGAGCGCCATAAAGAGACCGGAGCGGTTTTGACAATAGCGCTTGCGCGAAGCGAACGAGAAGACGGCGGCACTGTATCGCTTGACAGCGAAGCGCGTCTTGTCGCATTCAAGGAAAAACAAAGCCCGTCACCTTCGAGTTACATAAATGCCGGGGTATATATCATGGGAAAAGGCATAGAACGGTTTTTCCCTGACGCGGAAAAATTTTCTCTTGAAGAGGACGTTTTTCCTCTCGCGGCTCGAGCACGCGTCTCTGGAGGGTTTGTGACGAATGGCGCGTTGCTTGACATCGGAACGCCCGAACGCTACAAAAGCGCGGGAGATTTTTTCTCTGAAGAACGCACTGTGTAAAATATGAGAGATATCATTGTAAACCAATTGAGAGAGAGCGCAGACGTAAAACTCCGAACCGCGGAAGAGCTTTCGGATTTGATTCGAGAGGCCGCGGAAATGATTCTTTCTTGCTACCGAAATGGCGGAAAGGTGCTTTTGATTGGGAATGGCGGGTCTGCGGCTGACGCACAGCATATCGCGGGGGAACTTGTCGGGAATCTGGATCCGAAGCGAAAACGGCGCGCGCTTCCCGCAATCGCGCTCACAACGAATTCCTCGGTCATCACGGCGCTCGGAAATGACCACGGGTACGACTCTGTTTTTTCTCGGAGCGTGGAAGCATTCGCAAATCCTCCCCACGACGTATTGATTGCAATAAGCACAAGCGGTTCATCGGCAAACATTCTGAACGCCATACGCGCCGCAAAGGAGAAAAATATCAAAGTCATCGGTTTTTTGGGAAAAGACGGAGGACGAGCAAAAAATATGGTTGATCTTCCTCTTGTGGTTCCGTCCCACAATACCCAGCGGATTCAGGAGACGCATATTACGATCGGACATATTATTTGCGACATCGTCGAGCAGTCGCTAGTCGATGGAACGCTTATATAATGCTATGGGGGCGCGGGCGGTATTTTTGGATCGGGATGGCGTCATAAACAAAAAAATGCCGGGCGACCGGCATGTGACATCTCTCGAGGAATTCGAGTTTCTCCCGGGTGTCATTACGGAAGTGAAACGGCTTATAGAGAAGGGATTTGAAATTTTTGTGGTGACAAATCAGCGCGGTGTTGCCCGAGGCCTCTTGAGTGCGGATACGCTTTCACTGATTCATGCGCATATGGAAAAAAGCTTTCGCGATGCGGGCGCGCCAATTCGGAACGTGTATGCATGTATCCACGATGCGGGGGAATGCGATTGCCGGAAACCCGCCCCCGGGCTTATCCTCCAGGCCTCGCGGGAACACGGCATCGATCTTCCTCGTTCCTACTTGATCGGCGATCGGGCATACGATATAGAGGCAGGCAGGCGCGCGGGATGCCGGACCATTCTTCTTGAGTCATACACAACTCCGGAAGAAGAGCGCTTGGCCCCCGCCGATTATCGGACGGCACACATGCGGGATGCAGTAAGCTGGATCCTTCGGGACCGGGTCGCGGAGGCTTGATACTTTTGGCCTTTTTTAGCCGTTTTAAGAATGAGAGCATCACAACAGGAAAGACGGTAACAAAATTATTTTATGAGTCCATCGCCTACTGTAGAGATTTTCAACAAGAAAATAGGTACCGGGAATCCCGTATTTATAATCGCGGAGATCGGCAACAATCATAACGGAAATATCAATTTGGCACGCCGTTCGGTTGAGGCCGCGGCGCACGCCGGAGCAGACGCCGTAAAGTTTCAGAAGCGGACCGTGCGGGACGTTTTTGCGCGAGAGCTTCTTGAAAAAAATCAGATGCATTCTCGCTCGCTCGGGAAGACCTATGAAGAGTATCGGCTTACCCAGGAGCTGAAGGATGAGGAAATCGCGGGGCTTAAAGAGTATGCCCATTCTTTGGGTGTTGCGTTTTTCGTGACTCCGTTTGATTTGAGAAGCGCGGGGGTTCTTGCGGGTATCGGGATGGATTGCTGGAAAATCGCATCGTTTGATCTTCGTACAAAACCGCTTCTTGAATTCGTCGCAAAACAACCCGAGCCCTTATTTTTGTCGACGGGAACCGCCACATTGGCTGAAATCGACGACGCGGTGAATACCGTTCTCGAGCACAATAAAAATCTTGTCATCAAGCAGTGCGTTTCGATCTATCCGACTCCCGATGAGAATTTGAATATCGGCGCGATAAAGACGCTCAAAGAGCGTTATCAGCCGATCCCGGTAGGATATTCCGGGCATGAGCTTGGATTTATCCCAACCATAGCAGCTGTTGCGCTTGGCGCGGTTTCGATCGAGCGGCACTTCACGCTCGATAAAACGCTTCCCGGCCCTGATCACTCAACGGTAAGTTTGGATCCGTTTGAATTCACGATGATGTGTTCGCAGATTCGGCGCATAGAGAAGGCGGTCGCCGATACCGAAGTTCGCTGTGATGAGAAAGAGCTTGGGATGCTCAATAAGCACGGAAAGAGCGTCGTGTCTCGCGGCGCGATTAAAGCAGGGACTATTATTACGGCGGACGCGCTTACGATAAAAAGCCCGGGCTACGGCATAAAACCCGCGCTTATACATACGGTCATCGGGAAAACCGCGAAGGTTGATATTCCGGAAGACACGGTTATTGTTGAAAGTTTTATTGCATGATCGCGTCGCTGATGAGAAATATCCCTCGCGTCGTCTGGATAATCGTTGGCGCCGCATTTTTGGTGCGGCTCGTTTTTTTTGCGTTCGTGCTGTGGCAAGGGGGAGAGCCAGTGTTTCTTACCGGTGATTCCCGGGGGTTTCTCCGCGTTGCGGAAAATATCGCGGCAGGCAACGGGATTTCTCAAAGCGATTCTGCACCTTTCCTTCCCGATTCAAGATTCCCTCCGATATTTGCGCTTCTTCTTGGCGGTTCACTATTCGCGTTCGGGTCCTTTCTTCCAATAATCATTCTCAATATGATCCTCGGATCAGTAATCCCCCTTATTGCGTATCGTATTGGCGCGCATTTCACAGAAAACCGGAAGACGGGGATTATCGCGGCAGTACTTGTCGCATTTGAGCCGCTTACGCTCATTCTAAGTATTCTTCTCATACCCCACCCCCTTTCTCTTATTTTTCTTCTTTTGGCGATTCTCTCTTTTATCAAATTTTTTGAATCACGTTCCGTATGGCCTGCGTTTGCGAGCGGCGCGCTCTTGGGGCTTTCGGTTCTTGTGCGGCCGCACGGGAAGCTTCTTGCGGGTTTTGCGCTTTTCTTTTTCCTCGTGTTTGCATTCCGGAAAATTCATATGGGAGAGGGTGTGCGACGAGCGTTTCTTCCCGCCGCATTGTTTTTCATTGGATTTTTTCTGATTCTTTCGCCATGGATGGCGCGCAACTATTTCTATTTCGGGACGTTTGATATTTCAAGCACTGGTTTTCGGAACGTATACACGGATTTCGCCGTTTCCGTTGTTTCGTATAAAACCGGGAAGGAGTACGGCGAAGTTGAGCAGGAGCTCGAGGAGAACTTTGCTTCGCGCCATTCCATAACGACACAGGATATTGATCGCGATCCCCAATGGGGGAGCGCTCTCGCGCGGGAAGGGACGCGGATTCTCGGCGAGAATCCGAAAGACACTGCGACAGTGTTTCTTATCACCCTCTCGTCCTTCTTTACGCAGGATCTCTATATGTATTTTTCTCAATGGTTCGGCCTCTTGAAATCCGGCACGATTGATTTTTCTCCGTCGGTCGTTTTGGTGAAAGAAGGACCGACAAAACTTTTGGGTCTCGTATGGGAACGGCTCGGTGCCGGGATTTTTATTCCGTTTTTCGGACGGGTTCTATGGACGGGTGTCGCACTTCTCTCTTTTGCGGGGTTTGTGATTGCGGTTTGGCGTGGCGGGACCGAACGGCTATATGCGCTTTTCTTCGGGTTCATTATTGCGTATCATGCGGCTACGAGCATGGTGGCGGCATTCAGCGCCCAAGGATTTCATCGTTATCCGGCAAACGTATTTTTGTTTCTCCTTTCGAGCTACGCCGTCTCGCACCTTCTATCTGTGTGGCTTAATCGGCGGAAACGCGCGGATGCGACGCGCCCCGAACATATTTCATTCCAATTATGATTTCTGTTATTGTCCCATTTTTTAATGAGGAGGATTCTGTCCGCGAACTTCACGAACGGATTGTTACCGTTATGAAGGCGGCGGGCGAGCCCTTTGAAGTCATCTTTGTGGATGATGGATCAACCGACGGGACGTTCGACGAAATCCGGTCGCTTTCTCCGGTGCGCGGGTTCCGATTCCGGCAAAACATGGGACAGACCGCGGCATTCGGGTGCGGTATCACGAATGCGCGGGGCGATATCGTTGTTACCATGGATGGCGATCTTGAAAACCACCCCGAAGATATTCCGTTTCTTCTCGGGAAGCTTAAAGAAGGGTATGATGTGGTCGCGGGGTGGAGGCAAAATCGCTGGCAGTCACAGCTTTTTACGCGCCGCCTTCCGTCTGTTCTTGCAAACAAAATTATCTCGCGCGTTACCGGAGTGCGCCTGAACGATCACGGATGCAATCTTCGCGTCTATCGGAGAGATGTCTTTGGCGATGTTTCTTTTCATGGGGAGATGCATCGGATGCTTGCGGCATACCTCGGGATGCGAGGCGCGAAAATCGGAGAAGTAGGCGTTTCCTACAGCGCGCGGAAATTCGGAACGTCGAAGTACGGCCTTTCGCGGATTTTCCGGGTGCTCCTTGACGTGCTTTCACTTCATTTTTTCCGCGAGTATGCGACGCGGCCCATGCACTTTTTCGGATACGTGGGGTTTGTATTGATCGGGCTCGGTACCTCCACGTTTTTCGGTGCGCTGTACCTTCGCATCTTCGAGGGCATCCATTTCAGCCGGACTCCGCTCCCCATTCTCATCGCGGTGTTTGTTGTCGTGGGATTTCAATTTATCCTTATGGGGCTTTTGGGAGAAATTATTGTTCGTTCCCGTTCCGGAACTACCAATCATCAGTATGACATCAGAGACACAATCGAAATTTCCTAGTTGGAAAGCGCTGGAATCCATTCCCGGCATCCGTCTTTTCTGGAGCAAGGGGTTTCTTCACTATGCGTGGGTGAGCGGTATTTTTTCCATTGCGAACATTTTCTTTCTGTGGCTTTTCATAGACATATTCGTCATTCCGACCGTTTTATCGAGCGTCATTGTCATTGGCGGGACGTTTCTTCTCCGATACGTCGTTTTTCAGATTTTTAAGGTGATGTAGCCATGGATGATTCCGGCAAGCGCCTACTCGAGCACTATGAAGGCATCTACGAGGTGGCGTATGATTTTCGGAATGAAAATCTTACGCGGCTTGTGGCGTCCTATGTTAAAAAAGACGGCGTGGTACTCGACATCGGCTGTGGGAGCGGGTTTTTGCTGGATGAACTTTCCCGGAAGGGGATGAGGGCAATCGGTATTGAGCCGAATCGTGATCTCATCGAGCTTTCCAAGAAACGTAATACTTCTCTTGCAATTCTTGAGGGCCGCGCAGAGGATATCGGGGCGCTTCTTAAAGAAAAAGTCCGCACTGCGATTATGATCGATGTCCTTGAGCATATTGAAGATGATGAAGGTTTTCTCAAAACACTCGCCTCGCACATTGAAAGTGGTGGAGAAGTAATCATAGTTGTTCCGTCCTATCCTTTTCTCTATGGCCTTCGCGACCGGAAATACGGCCACTGGCGCCGGTATTCAAAGCGAATGCTTCGGCGTCGACTTCGGGGAAGCGGCTTTTCGGTAATGTTTATCCGGAATTGGAATATGCTTGGCGTTCTTCCATACGCGATTTCCGAGAAAATTTTCAGAAAAGAACTTGAGACGTCGCTTCGAAGAAAAACGGATAGCGCGCTTGGGAGAATTCTTCAACGGATTCTTCGCGCGTGGTTTCGCTGGGTTGAGAATCCGATTAATTTCGGATTCGGGCTGAGTATCGTGTGTATCGCGGAGAAACAAAAATCCGCCTGACGGCGGGGTTTACTAAGCGTGGGCATACAAGAACGTCATGACGAGTACAAATGTAATCAAGATGAGTGAAATTCGCAATCGCGCACTCGCATATTTTTCTTCTGATTCGTTCCGAATTCCACCGGTGGTGATTATTTTTTCCGTTACTATTGCTTCATTTTTCTGGTTTTTGGGGTATGAAATATACGAGGGAGATCAACTCATATACTTTTTTGACATTGTAAAACAGTTAGATCCCACGCTTTTTCCTACCGACATACTGTTTGGTACCGGAGGATTTACGTTTTTCGATAACATTATTCTTTTTGGCATCCAGTATCTCGGGCTTGATATGTTTGTCATTCTTTTCCTGCTATCTTTGGGAATGAGATTTATCTATTTTTACGGCATCTATCGGATTATCCATTTTTTTACGGGAAACACTTTCTTTAGTATTCTCGCGCCGGTACTCTATTTTTCCGGTTTTGTCATCTACGGCACCGGAATGCGCACCATTGCGCCTATGCTTTTGCCAAAGTATATCGCACTCGCGCTTGGTCTTTTGGCGCTCGCGTTTCTCTTCGAGAAAAAACGGCTTCTTGCGGCATTTTCTATCGGGTTGGGCTTTTTGTTTCATCCGACGACGCCCATACCGTTTCTCGTGATTTTCTATTGTTCGTACGCGATTGATCGCGAAAACTTGTTTTCTCTTGGGTCGTTTGTCGCATCGGTCATTCCTCCGCTTTTCTTTTCGTGGGTGTATTATTTTGTTCCGCCGGGTGGGGGAAGTTCAGTATTTGCGATTTTTGACAGTGCATGGCGGGAAGTGATAATGAGGAGGGATTCCTATTATTTTATTTCCACGTGGTATTTTCCAAACACGTCGCCTCTATATCTCGCGGTGAGTGTATATCTCTTTTTTCTCATCAAAAAAGAACTTTCTGGAATGATGGTCGACACAAGGAAACGGATGTTTTTCATGACATGCGTTTTCGTTCCTCTTGTACTCACGGCGATCTCCCTTTTGTTTGCTGATATACTTGGCTCTGTGGTTGTAACCCAACTGTCATTAGGCCGGAGCCTTCTTTTGTGGAAAATACTTCTGAATGGACTGTTCGCCTATTACGCAATTCGCCATGTGTTTACACATCCGCGTGATGCATTCTACAATTTTCTTCTCATTTTGGTAGTTCTTTCTTTCGCAGTTAGTGAGAAATTGTTATTCCTTTTTCTGCCTGCACAGATGTATGTATGGTTTATACGGGTGTATGGAGAAAGATTATTTTCACGGTGGAAGAATTTTTTGGAGAGCACGGTATCCGGACTTGCCGTATTTCTTGTCACCGCGCCTCTCGCGGGGTATTTCTGGCTCCGGAACAATCCAGATGGGTTTTTTGAAGCGCTTGTCTTAGTCATGTCTCTTGCGATCGCCACATCCGCGTCTGTCGCTTTTTGGCGCGCACGAGATGCGCTGAAAATTCCTGTTTTTGTCGGTACCCTCTCTCTTTTTGTCTTTTTTCTCTTTATGAGATTTATCCCGCTTCACATAAAGCCGTCTGTGTTTTCGTACGAACCATTTCGTGAAGCGTGCACATGGGTCATGGAGCATACTTCTAAGGAGGCGGTGTTCATAACAGAACCCTTTACGTCCCAGAGCGGTCCGCTTCGCTTGATATGCCATCGGAGTCTTTTCTCGACCCGCAAAGACGGAGGTCAGGTCGTGTTTGATCGGGAATTCGCCCTTGAGTGGTGGAGGCGGTATATGGCGATAAAGGAGATGCAGAAAAACCCCGCATATCTTGATGAGGTCGTAAAGACGTATGACGTTCAATATCTCCTGTCCGATAGCGACCTTGGCCGGCCGGGGAAAATATTTGATAACGGAGTGTACCGGATCTATGCGCTTCGGTAGTTGCGCTTTTCGGGCCCCGGTGATAAACTGAATTTTATGCTATCTACCTCATTCGAGCGTTTTATACTTTTCATAATTAAAATTGGGCTTTGGACAATTCCGTTCCTGCCTCTCTATGTTTCGTCGTCAATGCTTTTCCCGTTTATCACCGGGAAAAATTTTGCGTTTCGCATCATAATTGAAATCATTTTTGCGCTGTGGGCCGGACTTGCAGCGTTCCGGGCGGAGTATCGCCCGCGCCTTACTCCGCTTTTCAAGATTGTTACGATATTCATCGTTATTGTATTTTTTGCTGATTTGTTCGGCCCAAATCCATATCGTTCGTTCTTTTCGAACTACGAGCGTATGGAGGGGTTCATGATGATTTTTCACCTCTATTTGTATTTCGTGATGCTCGTATCGGTGTTTCGCGCGCGCGACTGGATTATTTTTTTCCACGCGACACTTCTTGCGTCGCTCGCCGTATCGTACGTCGGGCTCCTTCAAAAGTTCGGCTACCGCGTCTCGCTCCAGGGAGGTTTCCGAGTTGATTCGACGATCGGGAATCCGACATACCTTGCGGCATACCTCTTGTTCCATGTCTGGCTTTTGTTCATTCTTATGTACCGCTTTTGGAAGAAGTGGTGGCTTGTGGGCCTCTACGGAGCCGCGCTTCTTTTCGAACTTGCGATACTCTATTTTACCGCTTCGCGCGGCCCGGTCCTCGCACTTGTTATCATTTTGATTCCGTTTCTTGCTTCAATCGTATGGTTTTGGCCGCGAATTGTTGAGGAACGGATGCGTACGGCGTCCGGCATCGCGCCAAAGGCCGACGCCGCAACGGGGTTCGGGCCGTATAGCGGGTGGAGCGTGGGCAGGAAAGTCGCGGGAGTAATACTTGTCCTCACCGTTGCGGTTCCGCTTTTCTTCTGGCAGATTCGGGGAACGGAATTTGTTCAGTCAAACCAAGCCCTGAAGCGCCTTGTCAATTATTCGCTTACGGAAACAACGGTAAAGTCCCGTTTCAATATTTGGGGCATGTCGGCGCGTGCGGCGCTCGAGCGTCCTATTCTCGGATGGGGACAGGAAAATTACTACCTCGTGTTTCAGAAGTATTTTGATCCCGCGCTCTTTGCTCAAGAGCCGTGGTTTGACCGGTCGCACAACATTATCTTTGATTGGCTGATTCACGCCGGATTTCCGGGGATCGCGAGCTACCTCGGCATGATTCTCGTTGCGTGCTGGGTGATTGTGCGCGGAATACGAAAGGGGTCATTCCCCGTGTGGTACGGGATTGTTCTTGCGTCACTCTTTCTCACGTATCTTCTTCAAAATCTTTTTGTTTTCGATAATTTGAATACCTATCTTCTCTTTTTTGCGTTTCTTGCGTTTACCGAATTTTTCGCGCACGCCTCGGCGTCGCCTCCGGCGACAAACGCGCGCAGCGTTGAAACAAGATCCGATCTCGGGCGCGGGATTGCGGTCGGTGCCGCCATGCTTCTTGTTGTCGCCGGCGTTTTGTATCCGCTCCACATAAAGCCGATACTTGAATCCAAGGCCCTTATCCGCGCTCTCAATATGCCGCAGCAGGAGGGCGCTACGCTTTCACAGGTTGAGTCGGCGTTTCGTGAGGCATTGGCGTATCGTTCGTTCGGCGATACGGAAGTGCGCGAGCAATTATCGAACATGGCTCGCGGAGTTATCAATAGTTCGTCAATTCCCGCGGAAGCGCGAAATGATTTTCTTGCGTTTACCGTGGATGAGCTCAAGAAAGAGACGGCCCAACCCGCAAAAGACATAAAGCATCTTTTGTTTTTGGGAACGATTCTCACGGCGTGGGCCGCGTCTGATCCTGGCCGCGCGGCAGAGGCCGAAGCGGCGCTTCGGGAAGCGGTGCGGTTGAGCCCGACAAAGCAGATTATTTATTTTCCGCTCGCGCAGCTCTATCTCTCTACCGGCAGGGCAGATGCTGCTCTTGAAACGCTTCGCGCGGCCTGGAATCTTGACCGGAGTTATCACGAGGCGGGCGCAAACCTCCTTATGATTGCGCTTCTTACCAAGAATGCAGAAGTTGCCGAAGAAGCGAAGAACGGCGTTTCGCTTATTCATTTGAATGCCGATATTCTTGATCGCCTTGGGAAACTCTACCGGCAACTAAATGATTTTAATTCGGCATTGCCGGTGTATCAGCAGCTCGTCCTGCTTCGTCCGGAAAACGCAAACGACCGGGCGGTATACGCCGCGCTTTTGGGAACAGTCGGGCGAATTGACGAAGCCCGATTCCATGCCGAAGAAGCTCTTCGCATTGATCCAAGCTTAAAGTCCCAAGTCGAGCAGTTCCTCGAGGCCCTGAAACAAATAAGCCCTCAATAGCCGTTATATACTCTGATAGGGATTGTTTTTCATGGCTCGTGATTCGCAAAAATACGCAATCGGCATTATCGGCGTAGGAATGGTGGGGACGCCGCTCAAACGCTACTATGAGGAGGTCCACGGCTATGAGCGGGGGGCCGATCTTTTTTTATATGACATTGATCCGAAGAAAGGATATTTCGACGGCGTAAACAAAGCGGACATTGTTTTTATCTCCGTTCCGACGCCCCGCTTGCCCGAGGGGGCGGTAGATATTTCCGCAGTCGAAGAAGCATTCCGGATGATTACGGGCGCAAAGATCGTTGTTTTAAAATCAACGGTTCCGCCAGGCACGACCGAGGCGTTTCAGAAAAAGTATCCGCACCATAAAATTCTTTTTAACCCGGAGTTCCTTACAGAAAAGCGGGCGTGGGAAGATTTTTTGAAGCCAGACCGTCAGATAGTCGGGTTTACTTCCGAGAGCATTGACGCGGCCCATGCCGTCCTTTCGCTTCTGCCAAAAGCCCCGTTTATGTCACCATGGGGGCTCAATACCTACCGTCCGGTGAAGATTACGGCAACGGAAGCCGAGATTATTAAATACGGCGGGAACGTACATTTTGCCCGTAAGGTGAATTTTGCGAATCTCCTTGCCATGACCTCGGAGAAGTTCGGAGTGGATTATGAGAACGTGCGTCTGGGGCTTGCCGCGGATTTTCGAATCGGTGATTCGCATTTGGACGTTTTGCACGGCGGGTATCGGGGATTCGGGGGATACTGTTTTCCGAAAGATCTCGACGGTTTTATCGCGCATCTTGCGGCAAACGGCCTTGATGACTGCGCAGACCTTTTGCGTAAAGACAGAGAATTCAACGAGCGGCTTCTTCTGAGCCAAGGTCTTACGCTTGAAGACGTGAGCGTTCACGATCATGAATGGATTAAGAAAAAATTAGAAAAATGACGAGCGCTAATGCATCCGGTGGACTCGGGGCTAGATTATCCCGCATCTCGTTTGGCGCGGTCTGGGATATTGTGAAGCATCCGTCGCTTATCCCCGTGCGATTTTCACGGATTTCCCGTTCGTCCATTCCCGAAATTGTCCGATTCGTATTCGCTGGTGCGGATCGGCCGGCAGTCGAAGCATACCGGAAGGATTTTCTTTTGAACCACAAGTTTTTCGAGGAGATAAACACTCGATACGTTGAGAAACGGGGGCGAAGGACTAGTTTTGAGGGGTGGTTCGAGCTTCTGTATGTGCTTGTCCGCTTCGCGCGGCCGGCAGTCATTGTCGAGACGGGGATATTCGACGGGCACTCAAGCGCGGTTATCCTCCAGGCGCTCGATGATAACGGCGCAGGAGAGCTTATATCAATCGACCTTCCTGCGTATTCCGAGATTAAATTTTCGACGAGCAGGATGAAAGATACCATTCTTCCTTCCGGTTGCGAGCCGGGATGGATAATTCCCGATCGCCTCAGGCCGCGCCATCGTCTTATCCTCGGGTCGAGTGAGGAGTTTCTTCCGGCGGTTCTAAGCGAGAAAAAAATTATTGATATGTTTCTTCATGACAGCCTCCACACTTACCAGCATCAGTGGTTTGAATACAGCACCGTCTGGCCGTACATTCGTTCGGGTGGGCTTCTCATGAGTGATGATGTTTTTTGGAATGTTGCGTTTAATCGTTTTTGTAAATCAAAAGGCGTTTCGTACCGTGTATCGCGCGGTTTCGGCGTCGCAAAAAAGTAATAAATAAATCCATATGAATCAGTCAGGAAAAAAATATGTCGTGACCGGAGGAGCGGGATTTATCGGCTCGCACGTCGTAGACCAGCTCGTCCGGCGTGGCGATGACGTCCACGTGATAGACAACTTTTTAACCGGAAAGCGTGAGCGCCTGAATCCGGACGCCACGCTCCACGAAGTTGATATCCGGGATGCGGAAAAACTTCCGGCAATATTCGCGGGTGCAAAGGGTATTTTTCATGTTGCGGCTCAGCCGCGGATGCAATACTCAATCAAGGAGCCGAGGATGACCAATGATATAAATATTACCGGGACGTTGAATGTTTTGCTTGCCGCGCGGGACGCCGGGGTCTCGCGTGTGGTGTATTCCGCTTCTTCTTCGGCTTACGGCCCCCGCCATCCCATGCCTCTCAAAGAAGACATGGCCCCGGAGCCCGTGATTCCCTACGCAATTCAAAAGCGCGTCGGCGAGCAGTACTGCCAGATGGCGTCAAAATTCTATGGCCTTGAAACGGTATCGCTCCGGTATTTCAACGTGTACGGGCCGCGTCAAACCACGTCGCAAGACGGGCCGTACGCGACCGTCATCGGGATTTTTTTGGAGGAGAGAAAAAATAACCGCCCCATGCCCGTGGTTCCTGACGGAAAACAGCGGCGTGACTTTACCCATGTCTGGGACGTCGCGGCCGCAAATCTTCTTGCAATGTCGTCGCAAAGCGCGGGAAAGGGTGAAATCATAAACGTCGGCACCGGAAAAAGCTATAGCGTTTTTGACGTCGCTCAAATGATCGGCGGCGAGTGGGAGTTTACGAATCCGCGCGAGGGCGAAGTCCGCGAAACACTCGCGGACAACAGGAAAGCAAAAGAACTCCTCGGCTGGGAGCCAAAAATATCGTTTGAAGAAGGAATCCAAGAGCTCAAAAAAGAATACAATCTTCCGTAGGACTAAAAAAATCAAGCCGTTGCGGGCTTGTGTTAGCGAATCCATCCTTTGAGAACATATTTGATTCTTTGTAGTGTTTCTGAGGGAATGCCGAGATATGCGTTTCTGTTGTGCCATTGAATACTTTGTGGTTCCCACATGTATTCCGGTATCCATGGTATCCGCACATCGAGTCCAAGCGTTCGCGTAGTCATTACAGCTCTCCAGAGGTGTCTCTTTGAAGATACGACGATAACACAATTCCAGTTGTTTGCATCACAAATTCCTTTTTGATACATCGCAACATCTCGTGTCGTAAGATATGAAGGAGCATTACATTGTCGAGGGATGGTGCCAACAAGAGGCAAATCCTGAAGACATTGCGCTACTTCGCCTTGGGCGCACACCGGAACATCAAGTTTCTTCTGCAATTCGCGGATGATACTTGAAAGGTATATATTTGTTCGTCCGGGACCGCAGAGAGTTTCGCTTGTAGCTTGTGCAAGAATCGCTTGAACACCATCGAAAGAAGTTTGCGGCATATCCCGTGTGTAGATAGCGTTCCAGAGAAGGTGACGTATTCTTGATGGTGTCAATTGACCCCCCGTGTCTCTATTTAGAAACTTTTCTAATCATAGTGATTTTTACCATTTTGTCAACTATCGTCCGCGGCGCTGAAAAAGCGTAAACGCCGTTTTGAGCGCAATTAAAAGGTCAAGCGTTAACGCGCGGTTTTTTACATAGTAGAGATCGTATTGCATTTTCTCCGGCGCGTCTTCAACCGACGCGTCGTTTTCCATGTGGATCTGCGCCCACCCCGTAATTCCCGGCGCCACCAAAAGTCGCATCTCGTAGAAAGCGATTTTTTTCTTGAGATTTTCCACGTATTCCGGCCGTTCGGGTCTTGGGCCGATGAACGACATTTCTCCCCGGAGGATATTGATGATTTGAGGGAGTTCATCGAGATAGTTTTTCCGGAGAAATGCGCCGACGCGGGTGTGGCGCGCGTCCGGTCCTCCGCCTTTTGCGCCATCAATCGCTTCGGCGTTTTCCACCATGGATCGGAACTTGATGAGTCGAAACGATTTTCCGTCCCTCCCGACGCGTTTTTGTCGGAACAAAACTGGACCTTTCGAATCGAGTTTAATGGCGATGGCGACCGGGAGAAGAAGAATGAGCGCTGGCGCGCCAATCGCGATGGAAAGCGCTATATCAAGCATGCGTTTGAAAAACTCATACATGCGCCGCCGCGAGCCCACGAGATTTTCCAGAAACCACAATTCTTCGATCAAAGACATCGGGATTTTTCCGGTAAGCATTTCATGGAACGACGTGAATTCGACGACCGACGCGCCCAGGGGTATTACTTCAAAGAGCATTTTTACGAACGTCCGGTTTTCTTTGATTTCGCGCGTGATGACGATTGTATCTGCAGAATAGTTTTTTACAATCGAGGCGAGGTTATTCGAAAGCGCGACGCGGGGAATGGTGCGGTTTTCCGAAAGTGCTGGAAGGGGAAGCGGGGAAGCATTTCCCCCGTCGATGGAGACGAGTGCCGCCGGTTTCTGCCCGAGTTGGGGGTTTTTTTCGAGGAATTCGGCGAGAGAGACGATTTCGCGGTTGAGGCCGAGGAAAATGACGCGCGAGACGCCCGCACGGGTAACAAAAAGGTTGAACAAAAATCGCCACGCGAAAATGAAGATCGTTCCCGCCGCGGTGATGAGAAAAAGGTTTCGCCGGGGTTCTATCTCGAAAAACGGAAGAAGATAAAAGAAGAGAATTGCAAGAACGAAATTTGCCCCCATGGCGCGGAGGAGCCGGAGCAGAAATTGCCTGCCGTTTTTCATGAACGCGAGATCGTAGAGGCCGAATGATCCGAGGGTAACGAGCCAGAAGACGAATATGACCGCAAACGGGATATAGTGCTGCGGTATCGGCGCGGGCTCGGAGCTCTGCGAATAGCGCAGAAAAAGCGCTGCCAAAAGCGCTCCGTAGAGAACGGCGTAGTCGCCGATGATGAGTATTGCGGTTTTTATTTTATTGTGCCCGTTCATCCCGTTAGAAGCAGATCGCGGTCTCGTTGACCTTGATACTGCCGGTTATTGATGGAATTAAAAGCTGATTTTTGCAATTTGTTTTGTGTAAAGCGACCGCAGCTTCTAACGGGATAAATATATTTTTTCGGTCGCGGAGAGCATTCGCTCGAGCGTATAGTCCATTTGTACGACATTCTTGGCGTTTCTGGCAAGTGTTTCGCAAAGCGAAGAATCCTTTGAGGCGCGCAGAATCGCGGCCGCAAGTTCCTCTGCATCCGTTGGGCGGACAAGGAGGCCGGTTTTGTTGTCTTGGATAAGATCCGGTATGCCGCCGGTGCGAGTCGCGATCACGGGAACTCCCGCATGCATTGCTTCGAGTATTGTGTAGGGAGTGCCTTCCTTGAGAGAGGGAAGGACGAAGACGTCGAAGGCGGAAAGATATTTTCTCGCGTCGTTGAGAAATCCCGCGAGAAAAATCGTTTTCTCAAGGCCGCGCGCCCGTATCTTTTTTTCGAGCATGCCCCGGAGTTCACCCTCTCCGATCCAAATGGCACGAACATGGATTCCTTGCGCGTGTACGAGCGCGAGCGCGTCAAGAAGGTATTCGTGGCCTTTGTTTTTTGTGAGTTCCGCAATGGTTCCGACGAGAAACTCGCCGCTTACGATTGTGCTTGCACTTATCCGTGAAAGTTCTCTCTGGGCGTCGTCTCGCGCCATCGTGGTGAATGCGCTAATGCCGTTCGGGATGAGAACGATTTTCTTTTTTCGTATGAGACGACTCGCGCTCTTGGCGTCGGCGGTATTTATACAGATGACAACATCTTGGAATATTCCCGCAAGCGCGCTTGCGGCGGCAATCGCGATTCGTGCGGCGCGCGGCCGCGGCTCGTTAAATCCCCAGCCGTGGGCCGTGAATACAACGAGCGGTCGGGGAGCGCCCGAGAGGATTTTATATATCCACGCCGCCGCGGTACCGATTCCTCCCGCCTTGCTTGAATTCGCATGTATGACAGACGGACGCTCTCTCCGGTATATGGCGAGGAGGGAAAAAAATGAGAGTATTTCTTTTATAATCGATATGTCGCGATCAAGCGCTCGGATCGCTATCGTTCGTATGCCGGCGCTCTTTAGTTTGTGGATAAGGACGCCGTCTCCTCCGGCCGCGACGACGAGTTCAAAATGGTCATGCGGCATGTTCGTTGCAATGTCGTAGACGTAGCGCTGCGCTCCGCCCCAGTTCGATTTTGTTATGACGAAAAGGATTTTCTTTCGCATGTGTCTTTAGTAGAACGTTTCCAGTCCTAAAAAAGTCCCGGAAAATGGAGCAGGTGTGAATAACGCTATTGACTTTTTTATCCGAATCTGCTACTAATAGAGGCAGTGAGTGTCCTCATTTCCGGTTCGCCGGAATGAAGCTCTTATTTGTCCGGCAAGGCCCCCCGCCATTTTACTCATCAACGGAAGATGTAATCCTCTTGTTCCATCTTGGGACAGAAGCGGACTACCCGTTTGATGGGTGAACATGGCGGGGGGATCTTGCTTTTTACCCCGTTAGATAGCTGGTATAGGGTTTACTTCGGGATATCAAAACAATATTTCTTTTCGGTCATAGTGCTCATTTTCATCGTTTTTATCTAACGGGGTAAGGATTTATCTCTCGTAATACTATGTCCATAGTTCGTCTTATCTTTGCTTCAACGTCGCTCGACTCTTCCTATTATAATGCCGATCTTCTTTGGAAGATCAGGATGCATCTTCATGATCCGCATTTTTTCATTGAATTCCCCGATAATCCCGGGCGCGGCGTTTTGATTACCGGGTCTCTCGAGATCAATCGCGCAAAAAAGGAGGCAAAAAACACCGATGTTGTTTCTGCCGATGAGTTCCGGAATGCGGCGGAGGCGGGCGAGGCCTTTGGAGTTCTCGGCGCGTTTTTGAGATCCCGGAATACCGCGGAGATAGAGCTTCACCCGGATACTCCGGCAGAGGTTATGGAGAAACTCCGCGATCGTTTCGCTGTTTCGGTTGGTACCCGGCCGTGGTACCCGGAACGAATCGCGAAAACCCCGGAAGAGATTCTCTACATGAAAGAATCGATTCTCGCCGCCCAGACAGCGCTCGGCTATATCCGGGAAAGGATCGAGGCGGCGGTAGTCAAAGACGGCGTATTGTATGACGGCAAGCGCGCGCTTACGTCGGGTATTCTCCGTGATGATATTGAGAATGATTTTTATCGTCGTGGGTTTATCGCGGCAGGATCCATTATTTCATGCGGGGCGGCAGCCGCAAACCCTCATGAGGAAGGCGAAGGGCCGTTGAGGGCGAAAGCGCCGATTGTCTGCGATATTTTCCCACGTTCTCGGAGCACCGGATATTACGCCGACATTACACGAACGTTTTTTAAAGGTGCGCCGAGCGGGTCCGTTAAAAATGCGTACGAAGCGGTTTTTGATGCACAAGCAAAAGGGATTGGCATGGTTCGCGCGGGTAAAAACGGCAAAGATATTCATGGTGCCGTTACCCGCGTTTTCGAATCGAGGGGATATAAAACGGATTTTGCGGCGGGCGAGGGATTTATTCATTCGACTGGCCACGGCGTCGGGCTTGAATGCCATGAAATTTTGAATATCGGAGAACGGTCGTGTATGCTTCCGGAATTTTCGGTTATTACTATCGAACCGGGGCTTTATTACCCAAGTGAGGAGTTCGGGATTCGGATTGAGGATATGGTTCTTGTCGGAGAGTACGGCTCCGACGTTCTCACGTCATACCCGAAAGATTTTGACGATATGGTGATTCCGTAATATCTTGTTCAAGACCGCGTTTTGGCGTATAGTAGTGGTGCCTTCTCCCACCTTTTTCTGGGTGGGTCCTGAAGCAGGTATTTTAACCTCGCACCTCTCTCTCGATGGGTCATGGAGCAGGCACTCACATTAGGACAAATTTTGGAGTCAACCCTTCATGGCCCTCCGAGGGAGTAAGAGGTGCGGGGTCCCGACATATGCGTCGGGAAACAAATGTTTGTTCCCTGTTTGTCTAAAATTTCAATCCACGAGTTGTGGAGAAGAAATTTTAGAAACAAACAGCAATCCGCCGAATCCGCCAGCTGGCGGAGCAGGCGGAGAGTCAACCCCTCTTGCGCCTCGCGAGTACAGTAATCGAACTATTATGGTCCACATACGCGAGAATGTTTTACTCGCGCCGTTTACCGTGTATTCGATCGGCGGCCCGGCGCGGTATTTTGTCGAAGCGCGCACCGGGGAAGAGATTCGCGAGGCGGTCGCGTTCGGGCGCGAAAACGGCGTGCCGTTTTTTATTTTGGGCGCGGGATCGAATATCCTTGTGTCGGATAAAGGATTTCTCGGCATTGTGATTCGAGTTCTTGGAGGAAGCGTTTCAATCGAGGGGGGTGCGTTTCGCGTTGATGCGGGGGTGAAGATGGCGGCAGCGGCAGCCGAGGCCGCGAGTGCGGGGCTTGCGGGTTTTGAGTGGGCGGTTGGAATTCCCGGCACAGTCGGAGGATCGGTGCGCGGAAACGCGGGATGTTTCGGAGGCGAGATACGTCAAGTACTTGAGAGCGTTCAAGTACTTGAAATCACAAATCACAAATCCCCTACAGGGCCGAGCCCTCTTACGCGACCGAGTCGCCAGACTTTAGGTCGGGCTATAGGCCAAATCACAAATAAAACCCAAAACCCAAAATCTAAAACACAAAATGGATTTCGGACTTTTTCATTAAATAATTCTGAATGCGAATTCGGATACCGCCATTCGATTTTTAAAGCGCATCCGGAGTGGATCATACTTTCAGTAACATTTTCTCTTGCTGGTGGGGATGCCGATATGATTCGGGATCGGATTATCTCTATTACCCGCGCGCGGACGGAAAAGCAGGATATCGGGACAAAATCCTGCGGGTGTATTTTTAAAAATGTATCGTGGGATGTTGCCGGAGGAAAAGAATCTTTCCTTGGGCGTTTTCCGGAGTACCTCGAGATAGTGGATCTCCCGAATATCCCCGCGGCGTTTCTCATTGACCGGGCGGGCCTCAAGGGAGAGCGCGCGGGAAACACGGTTATCTCGCCGAAACACGCGAATTTTTTCGTCAATGACGGAGGGGCTTCGGCCGAAGACGTTCGGCGTCTCATTCGCCGGGTAGAGGACGTTGTCCGGCGTGCGTATGGAATTACGCTCGAACCAGAAATTCAGTATGTCGGGTTTGAGGGAAACTAAAATCTCTCCGCCGAAGCGGAGAGATTTTAGTTTTGTGGTGAACCCCGCACTAAATTTCGACTGGTTTCGTGCCGCCCTGATGAAGCTGGCGGGAGAACGTTCGATTCGAAGACGGTATGTTTACCAGCATCCGATGGAACCGACTGCGGCGGTCGAAATTTTAGTGACGGGGTGAAGGCGGACTATCGTCTTTTCTTCGCTCCCTTCTTTGCCTTCTTTGCTGCGCGTCGTCGTGCCATATGAGTTTTAGTGAGGTTAGTTGCAGTGGCCGACCGAACCACTACCTTAAAATCTTTTCCGAAAAAATTTCTTCCTTCTCTATTTTCGAATTAAAGTGTTTAAATGTCAATTGTGGATAACTTTTATCCAGCACCTTTTTCACCTGACAAGTTTCTATAAGAAATGAAAGGGTATAAAGGTATTGTCCTCGTCGCACGTTACACGATTCCGTTTGTGAAAAAGGTGCTGGATTTATCCGGCGCGTATCGTCTGCATACAATTGACTGGTAAAAATAATCTTCGTATACTGAAGATATGAGAGTCGTACTGAAGCAAAAGAATCTTGCGTTTACTCCCGCGATCCGGGAATACATCGAAAAAAAGCTTGTTTCTCCGGTGCAGAAGCTCATCGGCCGCGGTAGAGCCGAGGAACTTGTGATTCTTGAGATAGAGATCGCGCGCACAACCACGCACCACCGCAAGGGTCTTGTTTATTACGCGGAAGCGAACGTGTCCTGGGGAAAAACGCTTATTCGCGTTGAGGCCCAAGATCAGGATATTTATGCGGCGATCGACGCGTTGAAAGATGAGCTCGAGGGACGCGTGAAATCGCTCAAAGAAAAATCGGTATCAGTGGATCGGAAACGCGCTCGGAACGCAAAGCAGACGCTTCGCCAAAAAATGTAGGGAGGCCGTCGATGGGGAAAAGCGGATTTTGGGGAAAACTTTCTTGATATTTCAAGAGAGTTTTTTTATGCTGAAAGAAGCACACATTGTGAGAGAGGGGAGGGTGATATATGCAAGCGCTTGGCAGACACCTCTTGCTCGAGCTCTTCGACTGCGACGCGGAAGCAATCAACAATCTTGAACTCGTGAAGGCGGCAATGATCGAAGCTGCGAAGCGCGCGCAAGCGACGATCGTTGATACCGTGTTCCACGAGTTCAATCCGTTCGGCATCTCGGGTGTGGTCGTGATCGCGGAGTCGCATCTTTCAATTCACACATGGCCCGAGTATCACTATGCCGCGGTTGACATCTTCTCGTGCGGAGAAGTGCTTCAGCCCGAGGTGGCGGCGGAGTATCTAATAGCGACTCTTGGCGCCGCACGATCTTCAGTCGTTGTGATACAAAGGGGAATTTTCCTTAAGGCAAAAACGCCACTCCCACATCGTCCGGTAAGTGTTATTCACACGACGGAATGAAAAAAGCCAGCCCAATGGGCTGGTCTTTGTTTTCCGCACTCTGCTAGATGTATTCGTATTGGGGGAATTTGTCGCCGAGAACCGCGCGGATTTCAGTTCGGTATCTTCGAGAAAGTGCAAACATTCCGCGATGGCGGATTCCTGAGTATTCCTCAAGGCCCGTTCCTATTCTCCGTTTGATCCGGGCGTTTATTTCGGCTTCGGTCGCCGCAAGGGGGTTGAATCGCTCGTCATCTGTCGCTATCACGAAGAGTTGGCGGTAGCGGAAAAATGGGATATCCGGCCCGTAGATCCAGAAGAACCGGAAATGCGAAGCGATTTCTGCGAGTCCTTTGAGGAATGCTTTGCGGGGCGCTTCAATATCATTCCCGTTTCCCGACTGGTTTACGAATTTGCCGTTTGCCACGAGCACATTTTTTATGTGTTTGCCCGCATCTGGCAGAAGCGAATTCCACGATGGAAGATCCACGAGATCGCCAAAAACGACATGGAATTTTTCTTTCAATTTCGGAAGATATTCAAAAACATCTTCGACGCGGATTCTGATGCGCTGGTCTTTCCATGTATTTCGGTGGAGCGCCCCAAGATGCTTTTTTGCAAGTTCCATGAATTCGCGGTCCCAGTCAATGATTTGGATTCGTCGGACCGTGTGATGGCGCCGGATTTCCGCGGCAAGCGCGAAGTCCCCTCCGCCAAGGACAAGCGTGTCTTTGACTCCGCTTGTAAGAAAAAGCACAGGGTGCGCAAACGATTCATGATAGAGTCGTGAGTCGGCCTCCGAGGCCTGCGGCGAATGATCGAGCCATTCCGTAACTCCCCACGCATGAGTCCTTACGATTTCAACGAACTGGCGGGAAGTTTGTTTCCGAACAACGACTTCCTCAACGTCGTGGCCATTCCACAGTCCCTCATCGCATTCGTCGACCATCACGATTCGCGCCATAGCGTCCTCCGTTTTGGTTCTGACAGTATTGTAGCGAGTGCAGATACAGAGTCAAGGTTTTCTCACAGGTTTCTTTTTTGCAAAAAAAGCGTATAATATCACGCATGTCATTTTTGACCGGGATTTTCGGGGATGCAAACAAGCGCTACGTTGATTCGCTTTCGCCGACTGTAGAAAAAATAAATTCCTTTGAACCGGATTTTCAGAGGACTCCGGATGAAGGTTTGAAGGAAAAAACCGCCGATTTCCGCCGGCGGCTTTCGGGCGGCGAAACCTTGGACGATATTCTCCCCGAAGCGTTTGCGGTAGCGCGTGAGGCGGCGCGCCGTACGCTTAGCCAGCGGCATTTCGATGTCCAGCTCGTCGGCGGGATTGTCTTGCATCTGGGGAAAATCGCCGAGATGAGGACCGGCGAGGGAAAGACGCTTGTTGCAACACTCCCGCTGTATCTGAATTCTCTTTTGGGAAAGGGTGCGCATCTGGTAACACCGAACGATTATTTGTCCCGCGTCGGCGCCGGATGGATGGGGAAGATTTATCATATACTCGGCGTCTCTGTCGGCGTAATCGCGCACGACATCTCCGGAATATATGATCCGTCCTATGATGATCCGAATCCGCACGGAGATGACCGGCTCAATCACTTCAGGCCGTGTACCCGACGCGATGCGTACGCGGCGGATATTACCTACGGGACGAACAATGAATTTGGATTTGATTACCTTCGCGATAACCTTGAGTACGACTCAAAGAGTCTGCGTCAACGGGATCACGCTTTTGCCATTGTTGATGAGGTTGATTCGATTTTGATCGATGAAGCGCGCACTCCTCTTATTATTTCAGCTCCCGACGAGGAGTCGGCTGATCTCTACCAGGTGTTTTCCCGGCTTACGCCTAATCTCAAGGAGGGCGACGATTACAATGTAGACCGGAAGCTGAAAGCCGTGACCATTACGGAAGCGGGAATTGATAAAATCGAAAAGCTTTTGGGAATTGCCAATATATATGAAGAGCGGGGCATGCGTTTTGTCAGGCATCTTGAGCAGGCGCTCCGGTCTCAAGCCCTTTTTGAGCGCGACCGCGACTATGTGGTAAAGGACGGCGAGGTTATTATCGTTGACGAATTTACCGGGCGCCTCATGCCCGGCAGACGCTGGTCTGAAGGGCTTCACCAGGCGATCGAGGCGCGGGAGGGCGTCAAAGTGCAGAACGAATCGCGCACGCTTGCGACGATTACGTTCCAAAATTATTTTCGCATGTACGGAAAGCTTGCGGGAATGACCGGAACCGCGGAGACATCGGCGGAAGAGTTTCATAAAGTATATACCCTCGATGTCGTTATGATACCGACGCATCGGCCTATGATTCGTAAAGACCTTTCGGATTTCATTTTTCAGACCGAGGCAGGAAAATTTAAAGCCGTCATCCGAGAAATTAAGGAACGGCATCAAAAAGGCCAGCCGATTTTGGTGGGCACGGTCTCAATCTCAAAAAACGAGCGGCTGTCCAAAATGCTTGAGATCGATGGAGTGCCTCATAAACTGCTGAATGCGAAGAATCATGAAGATGAAGCATTGATTATTGCGCAGGCAGGGCGGAAAGGTGCAGTGACGATTGCGACAAACATGGCGGGCCGCGGCGTTGACATTATTCTCGGCGGTAATCCGCCTGACGAGCGTGCGGCCGACGACGTCCGCGCGGCCGGAGGTCTTCACGTGATCGGCACGGAGCGGCACGAAGCGCGCAGGATTGATAATCAGCTTCGCGGCCGCGCGGGCCGCCAGGGTGATGCCGGAGGAAGCCAGTTTTTTGTCTCTCTTGAGGACGAACTCATGCGGGTTTTCGGGCCGGACCGCGTTAAGCGCATGATGCAGTCATTCGGCATACCGGAAGACCAGTCGATCGAGCACAAAATGGTTTCGCGCGCCCTCGAATCCGCGCAGTCAAAAATCGAAGGATTCCATTTTGATGCGCGAAAGCACGTCCTTGAATACGACGACGTTTTGAATAAACAGCGCGACGCGATTTACCGGATGCGGCGGGAAATACTGTTTGGTGTTAAAGCCGTTCAAGACGTTGAAAACGTTCAAGACGGTAAAAATGTTCATGATGGGAGAAACGGTTTGAACGATTCTAACGATCCGCCAGTTGGCGGAGATAGAACGGTTTTATCGTTGCGCGAGCGGATTTGGGAAATGATTGAAGAAGAGGCGCGAAAGATTATCGAGTTTCATACGAGCGCCCGATCCGAAGGCGATTGGGATCCAAAGGAAATTTTTGAGACGTTTCGCGCTATCGCGGATATTCCCGAGACGGCAGGAAAAAAGATTGTCGAAATTGCTGGTGGCAGCGGGAAGGGCGAGGAGGAACGCGCCGCAATTGAGGAGTATATTTTTTCGCTTCTCAAAAGCCAGTACGACGCAAAAGAGGCGTCGCTCGGGCCAGAGGGTATGCGAAACGTTGAGAAAGTGGTGATGCTTCGCGCGATTGATATTTTATGGATGGACCATTTGGACCAGATGGAGCATCTTCGCGATTCTGTGCGTCTTCGCGCATACGGCCAGCGTGACCCTCTCGTCGAGTATAAAAACGAAGGAGTGCGCCTTTTCCGGGAGCTTCAGGGAGCGATTCGGTCCCAAATCGTCGGGTCTATATATAAGGTAGGCGGCACGGTGAGGCCCGCAATAGCCGACAAAAAAATAGAAGAACGCAAGCTAGACGCGTCCTCTCTTGGCATCACCCAGAGAGATTCTGGGGGAGTGCCCGCACCGACGAACGCCGGAAAGAAGTCGTCAGAGTCCGAAGTCGGCCGCCCTAATCCCGCCGCAGGCGGGACGGGCGCCCGTTTCGCGCACGGCGCGGAAATAGGGCGTAACGACCCCTGTCCATGCGGAGCGACGCATCCAGACGGAAGATCGAAAAAGTATAAGCACTGTCACGGAAAGAATGCGTGAGAGGCATGAGTCAAGCGGAGTCCCCTACTAATTCCAAGAAAAACTTGTTTTGAAGTTAGAAGTAAGCCGTAGGCGCTGCCGCGGTAAATGCCTCCATTAAATTTCAGTTTGAGACGGAATTAGTGGGGGACGGCTCCGGGAAGAAATATAAACGTTGCCACGGCGTATAAGATATGGTAATGTTAAAATATGAACAAAAGAGAATTTACCGCTATCTATCAAAAACGAGGAAAACGATATATTGCATGGGTTGAAGAGATCCCTGGAGTCAACACACAGGGAAAGACCAAAAAAGAGGCGCAAGAAAATCTACGGGAGGCCCTACTGCTAATTCTGGAAGCAAATCGTAGGTTATCACGACGACAAGACGATCATGTGCCAGTGTTTCGTGAGTTGTTCCGAGTGAGTGTGCCCGCCCGTGTTTAGTTTTTATGAATCGACGGGCACTACTTCAATACCTGAAAGAGCACGAATGCCTCTTACACCGTGAAGGAAAGAGGCATTCTGTTTATCCAGCACCTTCCAGAATACCCCGCGGTCTTGCCGCGGGGATGAATGGAGAATATACATCCTTCCCGCGGGGTGTAATACCCTGTGGTGAAGGTGCTGGATTTATTACCATCCGAAGTCAGACCGCACCTCAACCATTCCGCGGCATAGCGAGATCGATAATTTTCTTGTAAACAAAATTTGTAAGGACTTGGGAATCCCAAAAATAAAATAGTTCTCCAATTTGTATAGCACATCAAAAGGTGCGGGCTTCTGAATACTAAGGAGCACGAAACGAGGATGACGAAAAAATAATGTCAGAGAAAAGCAAAAAGATTTCAGGAATCTTAAAAACTTTCAAAAAAGCCGAAAAGCTAAAGAGTGTTTTGCGTTGCGCTTATACAAGCGATGGAAAACGAAAAGAAAGTAGCGCGGATCATTCATGGATGCTTGCACTTTTAGCAGTTATTTTTCTTCCCGAGCTAAAGATCAAAGTGAATCATTTGAAAGTTCTTAAAATGCTTATAACGCATGACTTAGCCGAAGCGATCGCCGGTGACTCGTATCCTTGGGATAAGCAAAAGAGAATCGGTAAGCATGAACGAGAGGAACGGGCCTTACGGGAAATTATCTCTACACTTCCGTTTCAGAGCAGAAAAGAAATTATGGAATTATGGCAGGAATTCGAACGAAAGAAAACAAAAGAGTCACGATTTGCCCATGCAATCGATAAGGTGGAAGTCATACTCCAACACAATGTGGCAGATATTAAAACCTGGCTGAATGGCGATTTTGATCTTAATCCATATTGGAAGGATGAGTATTATAATCTAGACCCATTTTTAAGAAAATTTAAGGATCAAGTAAATAGTGAGACAATGGCAAAAATCGCACGGGCCGGTAAGTTGCCAAAGGTTAAGCCGGAGCATTTGAAGCGCTATCAAAGATGGGAGAAATGAGTCCATTCGTATCGCACATAAAACGAGGTCATGGAAAATAAAGTTATCAGATCAATATGAGAAATAAGCAAGAAAATGCTGAAGGCGGTTTAAAATATTCCTATCAACAGTATCAAGAGTTGGGAGGCGTTATCAATGAAGAAGATTATCAAAGCATCCTCAATTGTGCTCAAAGCACGGTTACAGTAGATAATAAAGCATTGATAGCGCAATTAGAATTGATTGTGAAGAAATCAGGAATTATGTTACACAACTCGGAAGATGCGCTGGATCAAAGGACTGTTTTATACGGGATACTGCGAACCGACACCAATCTGGGAGAGAAATATCATCATAACCAAATGAGCGACCAGGAATTTTTTGCTGAAGCACTAAGAATGTTAGGAGATGCGGATTCGTTAAAAAAGTTAATTGAAGCGCATCCCAATATTTTTCTTCCAATTAAAAATGAGTGAATCAAAAAATGTAAAAATTGTAGTATTTGTGCCAATATCCTATGTGAATATTGTCCGCGAGGCAATGGGAGAATTAGGCGCCGGGAAAATCGGAAATTATACATTCTGCAGTTTCTCGACCAGGGGAATGGGAAGGTTTAAACCAGGAGAAGGCGCACATCCGGCGATAGGAAGAGTCGGAACGCTCGAGTCCGTTGACGAAGAAAGAATAGAAGCCGTGTGCAGTCGCGATCGCTTGAAAGAAGTTATAGACGCGATAAAAAAAGTGCATCCCTACGAGGAGGTTCCATTGGATATCTACCCGTTAGAAGAAATATGAAAGGCGTCATGGCTGATAAAGCAAACAACAGAATACGCATAAAGGTCATGTGTCTGATTATAGATGGAGATAGGGTGCTTGCGGGGAATGGGCGCGACAACGTGAAGAACGAGGATTTCTATCGGGTGTTAGGAGGGAGCATGCAATTTGGCGAGACATCCGAAGAAGCCGTCCGAAGAGAAATACGGGAAGAACTGAATTCGGAGATTGAGGACTTGAAGTTTCTGGATGTCGTGGAAAATACGTTTGTCTATAAGGGCAAGCTGGGACACGAAATTATATTTCTTTTTCAAGGAACATTGGCAGACAAAGAGATTTGTAAGCAATCAAAAATTCATATCGTGGAGGATGGCTATGAATTTGACGCGGAGTGGGTTTCTCTCAAAGACGTTCGAGCGGGCACGGCGCGGCTCTATCCTGAATATGACTACTCGAAATTCGTAAAGCGCACCAATAAATAGTATGGAATATAATGATGAGAAGAAACAGTTTCTTCTCCTTGACATAAGCGGCGTTTTGATTGTGAATGGTGCCCCGAACCATGAGCTCATCGAATATTTTGTTTCGGAATGTCCGGCGGATAAGATCGTACTCCTGACAAATCTGGATACGAATGCCGGTGATATTCTTACGCGCCGTTACGGCATCCCGGAGTTTTACGACGAGATTATTTCAGCGGGCGAGACCGGATACGCAAAGCCGAATCCGAAGATTTTTGAAGAGGCGCTCAAGCGTCTCAACGCAAAAGCAGAAGAGTGTATTTTTATCGATGATACGGTGGATAACGTAGAGGCCGCTCGCTCACTCGGCATGAAGGGGATTCTCTATCGGGATTTTGTCGCATTTCGCGCGGAATTGGAAAGTTTGATAGAATAGAAAAAAAGATTCTTTGTGCCATGGATGACATCAAAAAAAGAGCGCTTTTTCATCATATTGTACGCGATGCCACAATTATCGCGCTCGGAATCTTTTTTGTGGTGTTTCTTGAGAAGAGCGGGGCCGTCGAGCGGTTTCTTGATCTTACGCGAGGGTTTTTCCCGGTCGTAAGTTTCGTTGCCGGAATATTTTTTACGTCAATCTTTACGACCGCATTTGCGACAGTCGTTCTTGCGGAGATTTCGCAGGATTACTCTCTTATTCTAACTGCGCTTTTCGGCGGTGCCGGCGCGCTTCTCGGCGATTACATCATTTTCCGATTTGTCCGTGATACTCTGCTTGAAGACATCCGGGGGCTTCTCGCCATCTCTCATGCGGATAGATTTACCGAAATTTTCCGACTCCATCTTTTCCGTTTCCTCGCGCCGTTTATCGGAGCGGTCATCATCGCGTCTCCGCTTCCAGACGAGCTTGGCGTTGCGCTTCTCGGACTTTCAGAAATGAGTACAAAGAAGTTCGCTGTTTTTTCCTTTGTTCTTAATGCGGCAGGTATTTTCATTATCGGCGGTATAGCGCGAGCGATTGTATAGACGACTTATTTTGTAGAAGGAGCCATCGTGCTATACTTTCACTAGCACGTTTTTTGAAAGGGGGCATACCAATGTATGCGATTCTTCCGGATCTTCTTTTCGTCCTCATTGCGCTTTTCTGTGTCACATCAATTGCGGTATTCGCGACGACCATCTATCTTCATCGCTGCCTTGCGCATCATTCGATTGAAATTCTATCCGAACGGTTCGAGCGTTTTCTTAACAGAGCGATTTTGATTACTACCGGCCAAAATCGAGAAGAATGGGTGGCAGTACATAGAAAGCACCACACGTTCACTGATAAAAAAGGTGACCCTCATAGTCCGCTTGTCCTTGGATTCTGGAAAGTACAGCTTTTCAATGTGTACTACTACATCTGCGCAGCAAGGACTCCCGGAATCGTCAAAACATTTGCTCCTGATATTTCTTCGCGAAGGGGTGACTCTACAGTTCTGCGAGGATTCCGCGGTCTGACGATTGGGATCGCCGTACTCATACTCGCGGGCGTCGTCTTCTCGTTCTCACAGGGGTATTCAGTCCGCTATGGGGTTTTTCCCGGAGCCCTGGTTGCGATTCTCTATGGGATGTTCCTTGGGCTTCTGGTTGCCGCTGTCCACGCATTCCTCTATGTCTTTGTTCTTTCGCCTTCTATCAATGGTTTGTGCCATTGGAGTGGCGTCAAGCGCTTTCCCGATACTCCCGCGTTCAATAACCGCCTGCTTGGTTGGTTCGTCGCCGGAGAAGGCCTTCATAATAACCATCATAAATATCCGCGTTCCCCAAAATTCAGCATATTCAGAGGTGACTCTGATCCCGCTTGGCCGATAATCAAGCTTCTTGCCAAAGCAAAGCTCATTGTCATCGTATGGGAGATCGGCGTTCCCGAAACCGTCGCATATCCATAGCAACACTCACATACCTTGTGAGTGTCTTCTTTTCTCTTTCGGCAAAATAGGGTATTATAAAAAAGACGCTTGTATGGAAAAGTTTCTCAATGTGATGCGTAAAATATAATATGATAATTTATACTTAAGAAAGGTTGAAACCACCTAATTTTAAAGGAGAAAGGAGATATAAAATATGTCTAGAAAAGTTATTAAAGAGGCAAAAATGCCGCTGGAAGTTAAACCGCAAAAAGAATCCGTCTGGATTTGTATGTGCGGTTTATCTAAAAATCAGCCGTTTTGCGACGGCACTCATAAAAAAGTATTGGATGAACCAGAGGATAAAATATATGAATACAATGAGGAAGGTCATCGCAAAGAGGAAAATTAATTAATATATTTTCATCGAAGTGCATCAAACAAAAAAATTTTATTTTGAAATAAGGAGGTGTTCCGTCCATGCGGGGTTTACCCTGATAGAACTTCTCGTTGTAATCGGCATCATCGGTATCCTCGCGTCGATAATTCTTGCCTCGTTGAATAACGCCCGCCAAAACGCCCGTCTGGTAAAAGCGAGGGCGGAGGTAAATCAAATTCGGAAAGCGATTGCGCTTCTTGAAACGGATACTACCCAATGGCCGGGCCACAAAACGATTGACGACGTTCAATCGGGTGTGAGCGGGAATGAGATATGGGACCTGACGGCGCCCGAAGCCGGGCTTCTTGCGACCGACGGCAGTTTCCCGGGTTGGAACGGTCCGTACATCCAGACAATTCCCCTTGATACATGGGGCAATCCCTATTTCTTTGATACTGATTACGATATTGATTCTACTGCCGGCGAGCGGTGGGCCGCGGTTGTCGGCTCTTTCGGCCCGAACGGCGCGGGGCAAAACGTATACGACAATGACAACATCTACGAGGTGCTCGTGGTGGAGTAGGTTTTTATTAAACTTAATTAATTTCTAAAACTTCTGATCCGCCAACTGGCGGATCAGAAGTTTTAACAAGGAGTTTTTATGAATTAGGGGTTAACTATCCCTGCTTCGGCGGCGTCTTTGCTTACCGTAACAATTGTCATCATTGGTGCGCCGTCCACCGAATCAAGCGCCGGTTTGTCATCTGCG